>Ga0209123_1000194_pt1 | contig 92518 bp, 84 predicted proteins | sample BarGraIncu00431A_FD_184500 | JGI IMG/M metagenome (GOLD analysis project Ga0209123, IMG submission 184500) | Arctic peat soil microbial communities from Barrow, Alaska, USA - Barrow Graham LP Incubations 004-31A (SPAdes) (version 2) | ecosystem: Environmental > Terrestrial > Soil > Wetlands >... | reverse complement strand
ATATTGATCAGTTTTTCCGGTTCGAAGGTGGAAAGGGCAAATGCATTATTAATGGAAATGAATATAAGGTGGAAAATGGTGATGTTATTGTTATACCTGCAGGTTCTAAGCATAATGTAATAAATACGGATGATGTAAAAGAATTGAAAATGTATACAATCTATGGCCCTCCTAACCATAAAGACGGCATCATAAATACAACAAAAAAAGATTCTGAAAAGAACGATGTGAGGTTTGACGGAAAAACAACAGAATAAATCGCAGTAATCTTTAGAAATATGGAGAAATATTTCACATGCGAGTCCATCCGACCTTTAAAAAACAAATTATCTAAGGATGAAATTAAACCTTACTTCCGAAAAATACAAGGGATTAACAGCTAACCAGGTAAAGGAAAAGTTACGTACAGAAGGGTCTAATAGTCTTCCGTCCTCAAAACCTAAAAAATTTTTATCTATTGCGCTGGGAGTTGTCAAAGAACCTATGTTTATCCTTTTAGTTGCTTGCGGTAGCTTGTATTTGGTTTTGGGTGAATTACAAGAAGGTTTAATGCTGTTGGGCTTTGTTTTCGTAATTATGGGCATCGAATTCTTTCAACAAAAGAAGACCGAAAAAGCCCTCGATGCATTAAAAGACATGGCAAGCCCAAGGGCTTTGGTTATCCGCGATGGTGTGGAAATACGCATTGCCGGTATTGAAGTTGTTACTGATGACTTGATTATATTACAGGAAGGCGACAGGGTTCCTGCAGATGCAACTGTTTTACAATCAGTCAATTTGATAGCAGATGAATCCTTGCTTACAGGTGAAGCGGTGTCCGTCAGAAAAAGTGATTGGGATGAAGTTCAGGAAATTACACAACCCGGTGGAGATGATTTACCATTCATTTTTTCTGGATCCATGATCGTTCAAGGAAATGGAATCGCCAGAGTAACAAGCATTGGTGCGAATACCGAAATTGGGAAAATTGGCACAGCATTAGAAGGCGTAAAAGAAGAACCTACCCGCCTCAAAAAAGAAATGGGTTCGTTGGTGAAAAAATTGACAATTATAGCTGCATTACTTTGTCTTGTAGTAATTGTTGGTTATACTCTTACCCGCGGTAACCTGATCAATGGATTCCTTGCTGGCATAACATTGGCTATGGCAGTGTTACCCGAAGAATTCCCTGTTATTCTTACCGTGTTTATGGCGCTCGGAGCATGGCGAATGTCAAAAAGGAAAGTGTTGACACGAAATCCATCGGCCATAGAAACCCTCGGTTCGGCAACCGTGCTTTGTACCGACAAAACCGGCACGCTTACCGAAAATATAATGACGGTAACTAAGCTCTACAACGGAAAAGATTTTCATACTGTTGAAAAATCTAACGAATTAAATTCGGAATTTCATGAAATAATGGAGTTTGGCATTCTTTCCAGTCAAACCAATCCGTTCGATCCCATGGAAAAAGCTATCACCGGCATGGGAAAATTGTATCTGAAAGGAACTGAACATATCCATAAAAACTGGGGAATGATCAAAGAATATCCACTTTCCAAAGAATTACTGGCCATGTCGCGGGTTTTTTCGTCAAAAGAAACAAAGGAAAAAATTATTGCCACAAAAGGAGCTCCTGAAGCCATTTTTGATTTATGTCATTTGAATGCAAAAGAAAAAACGCGTCTTTCGGAGGCAGTTGAAAAATTAGCTTCGGATGGTTTAAGGGTGTTAGGCGTGGCAAAAGCAAAAATAAATGTTACGGGTTTACCTGAAATTCAGCACGATTTCAGTTTTGAATTTATTGGTTTAATTGGACTTTCCGATCCCATTCGTAGAAACGTGAAACAAGCAGTAAGTGAATGCTATAAAGCTGGTATCCGGGTCATCATGATTACGGGAGATTATCCAGTAACAGCCAAACATATTGCTTTGGAAATTGGTCTTGAAAATCCTGAAATGTGCATGACAGGACAGGAACTACATGCAATATCGGATGCTCAATTATGCAAAAAGATTAAGGAAATCAACGTTTTTGCCAGAGTTGTTCCCGAACAAAAACTTAAAATTGTAAATGCATTAAAGAAAAATGGAGAAATTGTCGCCATGACAGGTGATGGAGTGAATGATGCTCCTGCGCTAAAATCGGCGGATATTGGCATCGCTATGGGCAAAAAAGGTACCGATGTAGCCCGCGAAGCTTCATCGCTGGTGCTTATGGACGATAACTTTTCATCCATTGTAGGTGCTATCAGAATGGGAAGACGCATTTTTGATAACCTCCAAAAATCATTTGGATACATCTTTGCTATTCATGTGCCCATTGCCGGATTATCTTTATTACCCATTTTGCTGGGCAATTTCCCGTTAATTTTATGGCCGGTTCACATTGTATTTCTAGAATTAATTATCGACCCGGCCTGTTCCATCATATTTGAAGCTGAAAAAGAAGAGTCGAACGTTATGAACCGGCCTCCAAAAGGCATAAATGAACCTTTTTTTGGAGCTAGTAAAATTATATTCAGTTGTCTTCAAGGTGTTGGAATCTTAGCAATTTCGCTTGCTGTTTACTTTATAGGTTTGCACCTTGCATACGAAGCCAAGGAAGTTCGGGCAATGGCATTTACCACTCTAATTGTTTCAAACATAGCAGTTATATTAACCAATCGTTCATGGAAAGATAATATATTTAGAATTATAGCTACACCCAACAAAGCTGTTTTATGGGTTGTCGGCGGGGCAATTTTTTTTCTGTTATTAATTTTAAATATTCCATTTTTCTTGAACCTCTTCCACTTTCAAAAACTCACATTCATTAATAGTCTCATCTGTAGTTTAGCGGGGTTAACAACCATCGTGTGGTTTGAAATATATAAGCTGTTTAAACTGAGAAAAGATGAATCACTGTAATGATTTAGGGAAAACGAATTTAATTAAGTTCTCAAAATTCATTCATATTATAAGCATTTGGGTGAGGTAATTTGAGATGCCAACCTACCCGATAATGTGTGAATGATGTAACTATTCACAATAATTATGTACCTCCTACAGATTACTGCTATTTAACTTAGTCCTTTCAAAATCCATTAAACAAATTAAAAATACAATCATGAAAGGAAATGAAAAATTAATTACTGTCTTGAATTCACTCTTAGCAGATGAATTAACTGTTATAAATCAATACATTGTACAATCAGAAATGTGCAAGAACTGGGGTTACAGTAAACTATACCTGGCTACAAAAAAACAAGCAATAGATGAAATGCACCACGCAGAATGGCTTATTGAGCGGATTATTTTTTTGGATGGGTCGCCAACAGTATCCAAACTTAATCCAATAAAAATTGGTAAAACGGTTTCTGAAATGATCAGTAATGACGACACCACTGAACTCAATGTTGTTCGTGAATATAATGATGCAATCAAACTGGCCCATGATGTTGCTGACGAAGGTAGTGTTGAACTGCTTACTACTATTCTTAAAATGGAAGAAGATCACGTTGATTGGGTTGAAATACAGCGAGCTCAAATTGAACAAATGGGAATCGAGAATTACCTGGTCAATCAAGCATAAATTTTAAAAATAGGCCGATGCCATCATTAGCAGCCGTATCGACAATTGATTTTCCGTATAAGGTTGATCAACAGGAAGTAAAAGAAGGTGCAAGAAAATTATTTGCACCTTCTTATCCACAAGTAGAAAGAATGATGAGTGCGTTTGACAACACTGAAATCAAGACTCGAAACATGTGCAAACCTCTTGATTACTACACTACCATGCATTCATTTGAAGATCAGAATGCCGAATACATTCGCATTTCTCTTGAATATTCTGTCAAAGCGATTGAAGAATGCATTTCGTCAGCACAAATTAACAAGGACGAAATTACCGATCTGATTTTTGTTTCAACTACCGGGCTTTCAACACCAAGTCTGGACGCGCTCATCATTAACAAAATGAGACTAAGCCAGAATGTCAACCGGATGGCTATTTTTGGTTTGGGTTGTGGTGGTGGAGTTTCAGGGTTTGCAAAAGCAAACACTCTGGCAATCGCAAATCCGGATGCCGTGGTATTGCTCGTGGCTGTTGAATTGTGTTCGCTCACTTTTTTACGAAACGATTTTAGTAAAAGCAATTTTATTGGTTCAAGTTTATTTGCCGATGGCGTAGCTGCCTGCATCATTACAGGTGATAATCATGCCAATAAGACCAAAAACGCTTTTACATTTCTTGCTTCACAAAGCAAATTATATTACGATACACTGGACGTTATGGGCTGGGAATTTCTCAACACCGGTTTTAAAGTTTTGTTTTCATCTGATATTCCAACGATTATCGCTAAAAATGTTCATAACGATGTTACTTCATTTTTAGAAAAACATCACCTGAAAATTTCAGATATAAAGAATTTTATTTTTCATCCCGGAGGGAAAAAAGTACTGATCGCTTACGAAGAGGCCTTATTGGCAGAAGGCGATTTCCTAAAAAACACACGTGAAGTGATGAACGACAATGGAAATATGTCGAGTACCACTGTTTTGTATGTGCTGGAAAGATTCTTTACCCAAAGTTTTGAGAATGGCTACGGACTAATGGTATCAATGGGTCCAGGCTTTTCGAGTGAGATGGTTTTACTTCAAATGAACAAAAAATAAGATGGTATTCATTCTTTTCATATCATTTGTCATTCTGCTCCGAATCGGGGAATTAGTACTTTCTAAAAGTAATGAGAAGTGGTTGTTACGAAATGGAGCTGTGGAATATGGACAAAAGCATTATCCGTTTATTGTGGCGCTTCATATCCTGTTTATTATCTCACTGATCATCGAATACAACACAAAACAAACGGTGTCATTCAGCATATTCATGCTCCTTTTTTATTTTTCACTGATCGCATTTAAAACCTGGGTCATTTTATCGCTGGGAAAATTCTGGAACACCAGGATTTATCATATTCCGGGAATTCCTTTGGTAAAAAAAGGTCCATACAACTATTTTAAACATCCGAATTACCTGATTGTAGTTGCTGAAATTGTTGTTATTCCACTGATATTTCATTTGTATTTCACTGCAATAACGTTTACTCTGCTTAATGCAATCCTATTATTTATAAGAATTAAGGAAGAAAACAAAGCAATGCTTGCTTGAATCTGGCAATATAAATTAAAAATCAAATACAATGGACAAACATCTGGTGAAAATCAAATCAATTAAGCACATCACTCCTGATGTGTTGCAAATTGTTACCGAAAAACCTCATAAATACACTTTTACCCCAGGTCAAGCCACCGAAATTGCGATAAACAAACCCGGTTGGAAGGCTAAAAAAAGGCCTTTCACTTTCACCTCCTTACCAGTCGATGATTTCCTGCAATTTACCATCAAAACGTATCCTTCGCACAAAGGAGTAACCAACCAACTTCTTCAACTAGAAGAAGGTGATGAATTGATTCTGCACGATGTTTTTGGTGCAATTGCATACCAAGGCGAGGGTTTATTTGTTGCCGGAGGTGCAGGTGTCACCCCATTTATTTCCATTTTCAGGTATCTTCAACTGAAGAATGAGATACGCGGGAACAAGCTTATTTTCGCCAATAAAACGAAAGATGACATTATTCTTGCAGTCGAATTCGAAGAGCTGTTGGGTAAAAAATTCATCAATATTTTATCCGAAGAAAGAGCAAATGGGTATGCATACGGGCAAATCGACGAAGAATTTCTAAAAGCTAATATCACCGATTTTAATCAGCAAATTTATATATGCGGCCCTCCTCCTATGATGGAATCAATAGAAAAGCAACTAGCAAATTTAGGAGTGGCTAAAAAATCAATAACTGTAGAAGAAATATAAATGAAGACAGAAGACCGGAGTTGAGTTTCAGTTAACTAAAAAAAACCATTAAAAATAAATGTTATGAACAAGTCAAATGAAGTAATCGGTGGAACCGATAAGAAAAGTGAAAATCATTCGTGCTGCTGTGGAAGTGGTTATCAGCATCATGAAGATAGCAGTGCCAATTCGGGAAAAGGTTACCAATGCCCGATGAAATGCGAAGGTGATAAAACCTATGATGCCCCAAGCACTTGCCCGGTTTGCAACATGCACCTGTCACCGGTCAAATAAGTATGTACTCATTAATAATTTAAGGAGATTTATTATGATGGAAGGAATAAATAATGGTTGGGGAATGGGGTATGGAAATGGCTGGATTATTGGCCTTATCATACTCGTGGTCGTTATTGGAGTAATAGTAGTCGCTTTGCAGCGCCGAAAAAAATCAAATAAGTCCAAGTATAATTCGCCACAGGATATCTGGTGAAAAACTCTTTTCCGTATTATTTGCATTTGATGTAAATCCCCAAGTCTTATAGTTTGAAAGGTTATACGACCTTTTCTGCTATGGTTTTTTTTGTCCTGATACGTGATCCGTAAGCTTACGGATGATGCTATTAACCAATTTATTAACAGCAGTTTAAAAATCATAAATAATTCATGGAATGAGTAAAATTGATACCATTACAACGGATGTTTTAATAATCGGGGGTGGTCCTTCCGGGTTAGCTGCGTCTATTCATCTGGCTGAACTATTCAAACAAAAAGGGCAGAACTATCGGATATTACTAATCGAAAAAGGAAGTTCCATCGGTAGCCATATCTTATCAGGTTCGTTAATTAAACCGGATGTTTTTAAAGAATTATTGCCTGAAGTTGAACTCTCAGAGATTCCTTTCAATGCTAAAGTCACAAAAGACAGCACGGTTTTTCTAACGGAAAATAGCTACATGACGATGCCCATTCATATTCCATATATGAACAATTTGGGCAACTTTACCGCTTCATTGGGCCAGATATGTAAGTATTTAGCCGTCAAAGCAGCGGAAAAAGGTGTGGAAATATATACCGGTTTTGCTGTTGATGAAATTTTGTATAAAGACGGTAAAGTATTCGGCGCCAAAACCAAAGACACAGGTCTGGATCATCAAGGAAATCGGTTGGAAAATTTTCAGTCCGGAACGCGGATTGAAGCTAAGATTACCATTTTTGCCGAAGGAACACGGGGAAGTTTGACCAAAATGCTCCTAAAAAAGTTTAACCTGAATAAGGACAGTAACGAACAGGTATACTCTTTGGGATGCAAGGAACTTTGGTCAGTTCCGAAAGGTAATATTGAGGCTGGTCAGATTTACCATACCTTGGGCTATCCGCTCAATAATGATGAATTTGGCGGAGGTTTTATTTACGGGTTAAACGAAAATAAAGTCGCTGTTGGCCTAGTGGTTGGCCTAGATTATAAAGACCCATCTTTTGATGTTCATGATGCCATGCAGATTTGGAAAACTACCCCTTTTGTTTCCCAGATTTTGAAAGGTGGTAAATTGCTGGAATATGGCGCCAAGACGCTACCCGAAGGAGGTTATTATTCCATTCCCAAATTATATGTTGACAACGCTCTGATTGTCGGCGATAGCGCAGGTTTGGTTACGATGCCTGCCTTAAAAGGCGTTCATTTAGCAATCAAATCCGGGATGTTGGCCGCGCAAACCGCTGCCAATGCATTCTCAAACAACGATACTTCTGAAAAAAGCCTTCAACACTATGAGGTTCTGATGAAGAACAGTTTTATTCATAAAGAAATGTACCCGGTTCGAAATTTCAGGCAAGGATTTGCAAAAGGGCTGATTGCCGGTAGTTTTCATTTTGGAACCCAACTTATTACCGGCGGGGCGGGTTTTTTGGGCAGACTAAGATCTCAAGCGGATTATCAGACTACGTTAAAACTAAACGAACTGGAAAAAAAGTCCTTTCAAAAGCGGTTCAAAGACAAACTGGATTTCGACAAAGTATTGACATTCGATAAAGCGACCGATATTTTCTATTCGGGAGTTCACCATGATGAGCAACAAGTTGTGCATCTTCAGATTAACGATCCGGAGAAATTTAAGCAAGTTAATATTGAACAATATGGTGCGCCTGAGCAGTTTTTTTGCTCATCGGAAGTTTATGAAATCCATGTGAACAAAGACGGCCAGAAAGAGCTAAGAATTCATGCCGAAAATTGTATGCACTGCAAAACTTGCGACATTAAATCCCCCGAAGAAGGAATTACCTGGATAATACCAAATGGAGGCAACGGCCCGGAATTTCAAAATATGTAACAATTAAAAGAAAAGATAACAATGGCTTTAACGATAATCAGTTTAATAAAACAAGTTCCATTGTCCACCGAAATGAGAATGGGCGAAGATGGGTTGATGGACCGGACAAAAGCGAAATCAATGATCAACATTGATTGTCAGTTTGGGCTGGAAGCAGGCTTGCAATTACGGAAACAAAATCCCGATGCCAGATTGATCGTATGCTCCATGGGACCTGCTTCATTCGAAACTGCTCTTCGGACGGCCATTTCGATGGGTTATGACGAGGCCTATCTTTTATCCGACCGTAAATTAGGTGGTAGCGATACGTATGCTACCGGCTTGGCTATTGGAACGATGCTGAAGCATTTGGGTTTTACAAAAGACTCCAAAGAACCGTATATAATTGTAGCCGGAAGACAAACCAGTGACGGTGATACCGCACATGTTCCCTCGCAGGTAGCCGAAAATATTGGAATACCACAGGCCACTTTTGTGGAGCGTGTAGAAACGGATGGAACAGGCAAGGTCATAGCTAGGCGAATCATCGAAGGCGGATATCAACTGATGAAATTACCCATGCCTTGTGTGATTTCTTTGACTCCAACCGGAATCCCTCCCCGAAAACCTTCGCTGAGTGGAGCCATCAAAGCCCGCAACCTGAAAATTACAACTTTTGGAATTGAAGACATCGGTTTGGGAACTGAAAAAATTGGGATTAACGGTTCGCCAACTATTGTGGCAAAAGTTATTGATATGGTGAGCGAACGTCCGCCAATAATCATGTCCGAAGGTCACAATGAAGCTACGTTGGTTGATAGCTTGATCGCTAACATGAAAAAGGGCGGAAATGTTTTGGATAAGAAGGAAAAAGCTGATAAAAAAGAATCCGAACGTCCGGATTATCCTGAAAAAGACTTCAGAAATGGGGCAAGCGGTATTCTAACCTGGGCAGAAGTCACCGATGGGCAGATATCCAGACCGTCACTCGAGCTGTTGACTCCGGCCAGGAATCTGGCTACTCAGTTGGGTAACAATACCAAAGTCATCACATTGATGATAGGAAAAAATGTTCAGCCCTTGGCTCAAACACTGATTGAACATGGTTCTGATGAGGTCATTCTTGTTGAAAATGATCTGCTTGAAGAATATCTTGTTCTTCCATTTTCATCCATATTTACACAAGTCATTAAGGAAAGGAAACCGGAAATTGCTCTTTTCGCTGCAACGACTTCAGGTCGGGAATTAGCTCCCCGAATTGGCATGAGAACCGATAGCGGAGTGACCGCAGACTGCACCGGACTTGAAATTGGAGAATACATCAGTAAAAAAGAACAAACTATTTACAAACCCATTCTTGAATCACGACGGCCAACGTATGGTGAAAGTAAACTGGCCACCATTCTTGGTTTTGTTTATCCGCAAATTTCAACCGCACGGGCTGGCACCTTTGAGGTACCCGAACGGGTGGTTGGTAGACAAGGTATCGTTTCAAGTTTTAAGCCTGTTTTGATTGATACGGATTTTGTTGTTGAAATTGTAAAAACAGTTCGGGGTGAAGGTGGTCTTCAAAACCTATTCGATGCTGACGTCGTAATTTCGGGAGGACGAGGCACCACCTCCGATAATTTAAGCCTGATAAAAGCACTTGCTGAAGCATTAAAAAGTCAGGGAGTACATGCAGAATGGGCCTGCAGCCGTACTGTTGTTGACGAAGGTGTTGCAGCGTATGCGCATCAAGTGGGACAAACCGGCAAAACCATTCGTCCTAAAGTCTATGTTGCCGTGGGTATTTCGGGAGCCATTCAACACCTTGCCGGAATGAAAGAATCCGAAAAAATCATTGCCATCAACCACAATCCGAAAGCAAACATCTTTCAAAATGCCGATTTTGGAATTATTGGTGAGTATGCTGATATCATCCCTGAACTAATAGAGCGGGTTAAAGCCGGATTTAAATTCGGTATTGAAAACAAGAAGTCTAATAAATTAAGCTCTGAAATTCGATAAACATGCCTATAATTTAAGATACAAAAATGGAACAAAAACAACAACCCGAAACGCCTGCAAAAATGGATCATTCAAAAATGGACCACGGCTCCATGAAACACGGAGACAACCCACCCATGGGAATGGAAGGGCATAATCATCACGCTATGATGATTGCTGATTTTAAAAAGCGGTTTTACCTGGTGCTTATTCTGACTGTCCCCATCATGCTGTTATCAACCATGATACAGAAATTCATGGGTGTCGATTGGCAGTTTACAGGTTCCAAGTATATTTTACTTGCCTTATCAACCGTGGTGTTTTTTTACGGTGGCTGGCCCTTTTTTAAAGGATTGGTTACTGAAATAAAAACAAAGAATCCCGGCATGATGTTTTTAATTGGCTTTGCCATAACTGCGGCTTATATCTACAGTGCTGCCGTTGTTTTTGGACTGAAGGGCATGGATTTTTTCTGGGAACTCGCCACGCTAATCCTGATCATGCTTCTGGGACATTGGATCGAAATGAAATCTGTTGCAGGGGCTTCAAAAGAATTAGAGTTACTGGTTCAGTTGATGCCCGCCGATGCCCACATGGTAATGCCGGAAATGGTGCATGATGTAAAGACTGAAACGCTGAAAGAGAACGACATCATACTTGTCAAGCCAGGTGAAAAAGTTGCCGCCGATGGAATAATCCTAGAAGGGGAAAGCTACCTGAATGAATCCATGATTACCGGAGAATCTACTCCGGTTCAGAAAATCAAAGGTCAAAAAGTAATTGCCGGTTCAATTAACGGGAATGGATCGATTAAAGTGACTATTGCCCATGCCTCGAAAGATTCTTACATCTCACAGCTGGTAAAGTTGGTTGATGATGCACAAAAGTCAAAATCCAAAACCCAGTTACTGGCCGACACTGCTGCCAAATGGTTAACCATTATTGCACTAGTTGCAGGTATTTCAACATTTTTGTTTTGGTTTTTAACTGGCCAAACAGTAGCCTTTGCGCTGGAAAGAATGATTACCGTGGTAGTTATTTGCTGTCCTCATGCATTAGGATTGGCAGTGCCTTTGGTCGTCGCAAAATCAACAGCAATATCGGCAAAAAACGGATTGCTGATCAAGAACAGAATCGCATTTGAAAATTCCAGAAAAATCACGACCATTGTATTCGATAAAACGGGTACGCTTACTGTTGGGAAGTTTGAAGTCTCAAAAATCGTTTCCTTGAAAAAAGAATTTACTGAAGATGAAATCATTCGGATAGCATCTGCCTTGGAGCAACAATCAGAGCATCCTATTGCAACTGGTATTCTTCTAAAAGCAAAAGACTTATCTGTCGATATTCCTTCAACAGAAAACTTTAAAGCCATCACCGGGAAAGGTATTGAAGCCACCGTTGAAGGTAAAAAGGTCCTGGTTGTTAGCCCCGGCTATTTGAAAGAAAATAAGATTACTGTTCCCGATGATTTTAAAGCCGATGATACTGAAACGGTTGTATTTGTAATCATCAATAATGAAGTGGCAGGATACATTGCTTTGTCTGATGAGCTACGACCGGAATCAGCCGAAGCGATCAAGACTTTAAAAGAAAACCACATTAAGTCAATATTGCTTACAGGCGATAACAGTAAGGTAGCCAAAAGTGTCAGCGACAAATTGGGGTTGGATAGTTTTATTGCCGAAGTATTGCCCGATCAGAAGTTAGACAAGATTAAAGAACTTCAAGGCAAAGGCGAATTTGTAGCCATGACAGGCGATGGCGTAAATGATGCACCGGCACTGGCGCAGGCCGATGTGGGCATTGCGGTAGGTTCAGGAAGTGATATTGCAGCAGAAACAGCGGGCATTGTTCTGGTAAACAGTAATCCAAAGGATATCGTGAACCTGATTCTGTTTGGGAAAGCGACCCATCGCAAAATGATTCAAAACCTGATCTGGGCAACAGGTTACAATATTGTGGCATTGCCACTGGCCGCCGGCGTACTATATGCCTGGCACATACTGCTCACGCCTGCCATTGGTGCCGCGCTAATGTCCGTCAGCACGGTAATCGTGGCCGTCAACGCGAGTATGTTGCGATTGAAAAACGAGCCTAAACCAGATTCCAAAAAATAATAGTAACGAACAAAAAAATCAAGAAGATGAAAGATTCGAAATTAGTGACCAAAGACCCCATTTGCGGAATGATCGTGGACGAAGCTACAGCTCTTAGCGCCAACCGCGATGGAAAGATGTATTATTTCTGCTGCGACCATTGCCGGCAAACATTTCTGTCCACACCTGCAGGTTCAAAACCCAAGGGTAAGTCGGGATGCTGTTGCGGCTAAATCATGCACGTTATGGGATGGCCGACAACCGAATTGGTGTAGCACGCCTTGATTTGCCGGATATCTTACCAACAGTAGAAGTCGCGGATTCGCCGGGAGCAAAGACGTAACGTGGCAGATTTATGGAATTATAAACTTTAATATGAAAAAATCATGACTATAAAAAAAATTTGGATAGAGGAAGGTTGCACCGCATGTGGTTTATGCGAAGAAATTTGTCCTGAAGTTTTTGAACTGAAAGACTTGGCAACAGTAATTGAAGGCGTAAACTATGCCGATTATGAAGGGCAAATAAAGGAAGCATCAGAAAGTTGCCCGGTCGAAGTTATTAAATTTCAAAGCTGACATATATATAGCAGATATGGAGTCGGTGCATAAGTAATCAAGAATGGATTATTAGAGTCATTCTGGATATAAGTATCCAACTTGGTTTTAGCCTGAACAACTGTATAGATTTGGAATTGTGCGAATTATATAAGACTTTTTAAATATTTTGTAACACTTTTCAGACTTTAAAGAATCAAATTAGTTAATTGAAATATTCATAAGTTTAAAAATAAAAATTATGAAAAGACTAAAAAAATTCACCTTGTTTATTGCTTTAATCGCTCTGTTCGCATCGTGCCAATCCGGTACCAATGTAACCCAAATTCTTTCAAATCAGGGTACAAAAAAGGCAATCATGGACTCCATTGCGAATGACAGTAATCTGTCTGTAGAAATGATGGAGACTATGATGAATGGCAAAATAATGCAAAACAATCCTGCAATGATGCAAAATATGATGAGCGGTATGATGGAAACATTTAAAGGTGACACCGCAATGATGTCCTCCATGTGTTCAAGCATAATGAATAATCCGCAGATGATGGGTATGATACATAAAAACTTGGGCGGAAAGATGGTTATGAATGGAATGAATAATATGAATGGAATGAATCATCAAATGAATTAGAAATCAGTCAATACGGATTTTTTAAAACGAGGAATTGGAAGAAGCAAAAAGTTGGATCACCGAAAAATAAATGGAAATAGCTCCAACACATAAAAACAGCTCTCAAAACTCTGGTAAAATTATTTCTGTGAGGGGTAGTGTTGTGGATGTATGGTTTGAAAACGACCTGCCTCCCATTTACACCTTACTCCACACAGGTAAAAATCTGGAAATCTCAATTGAAGTAGTATCTCAGCTTGATGTACACCGATTACGAGGCATTGCATTGACGCCGACTCAGGGGTTGGCTCGCGACATGGTTGTAGAAACGGAGGGAAAACAACTTAGAGTTCCTGTTGGAAAAGAAATCATGGGTAGGATGTTTGATGTATTTGGCAATACGATTGACCATCAGAAGCCAATAACATCCGAAGTTGAATGGAGAAATATTCATCAGTCTCCACCTCCATTGGCAAAGCGGTCGACAAAATCAGAGATTTTTGAAACAGGGATTAAAGCTATCGATGTTTTGATACCCTTGGAACGTGGTGGAAAAGCAGGTTTGTTTGGAGGAGCTGGGGTGGGAAAGACCGTTTTGCTTACCGAGATGATCCATAATATGGTTGGACAGAACAAAGGCGTAAGCATGTTCTGTGGCATCGGCGAACGCTGTCGCGAAGGGCATGAACTTTATCATGATATGAAAGAAGCGGGTGTACTTAAAAACATGGTGATGATGTTTGGTCAAATGAACGAACCACCAGGCGCACGATTTCGTGTTGGACATGCAGCCTTAACAATGGCCGAATATTTTCGCGATGATGAACACCGCGATGTTTTGCTACTTATTGACAATATTTTCCGGTTTATTCAGGCGGGTATGGAAGTATCCGGTTTAATGGGGCAAATGCCTTCCCGTTTGGGCTATCAACCCACCATGGGAACAGAACTGGCAAAATTAGAAGAACGGATTGCCAATACCGATGCCGGAGCCATCACTTCTATTCAGGCAGTCTATGTGCCCGCAGACGATTTAACGGATCCTGCCGCGGTGCATACGTTTGGACATCTTTCTGCATCCATCGTTCTTTCAAGAAAGAAAGCCAGTGAAGGTCTTTATCCTGCCATCGATCTGTTGCAGTCCAATTCAAAAATGGCCACACCTGGAATTATAGGCGAAAGGCATTATAAACTGGCTCAGGAAATTAGGCAAACGCTCGCACAATATGAAGAGCTCAAAGATATCATTGCCATGCTTGGTTTGGAACAGCTAACAGTCGATGACCGCAATTTGGTCAGCCGTGCCAGGCGTTTGGAACGATTCCTTACCCAGCCCTTTTTCTCAACAGAACAATTCAGCGGATTGAAGGGAAAACAAGTTACTTTGGACGATGCACTCGACGGTTGTGAGCGTATTCTTGCTGATGAATTTAAAGATATTCCGGAGAGTGCTTTTTATATGATTGGAACCATCGATGAAGCAAAGCTAAAAGGAGAGGCCACTATAAAAAAGGAAAAAGTCACTGAATTACAACCCAAATAAAAATAGATAGCAATGGATCTAAAAATTCTTCTTCCCTACCGAATATTTGCTGAAATTAAAAATGTCAAAAGCATTGTTGCAGAAACGAGTGAAGGTTCTTTTGGCTTGCTGCCTCAACGGCTTGATTGTGTTGCGGCATTGGTCCCCTGCATTTTTGCTTTTGAAACGGAAACTGGTGGAACCCATTATTTAGCTATCGATGAAGGAATCATGGTGAAAACAGGTGGCCAAGTAATGGTGTCGGTACGAAATGCTTTTGGAGGAACAGACCTTGGCAAACTTCATGAATCAGTGGAAAAAGAGTTTCTGAATCTGGATGATAGTGAAAAAAAAGTCCGTTCAGTAATGGCAAAGATGGAAAGCGACTTCATTTTCAACCTGGAAAAAATCCGAAATTTATAAAAATGGAACCGAGGGAAAAAAATGATCGAAGCTTGTTTAGCAAACAAGTTGACAAAAAAGAAAAACGTAAACTAAAAGCACTGCATAACGAAAAGCAAAGCGTTTGGTCTGGAATCGGTATGTTCGGAATGGTCGGCTGGACGGTTGCGGTTCCAACATTGTTGGGAGCCGCATTGGGCATTTGGCTTGACAAAAAACACCCCGAATCGTTTTCGTGGACCTTGTCATGTCTGATAGTAGGTTTGTTTGTCGGTTGCCTGATTGCATGGCAATGGGTGACAAAAGAACATAAAGAAATGAATCAAAATAAGGACGATGAATGAAATTATATTAATGATATTCGCTTTAATGGCAGGCTTAGCGCTGGGAATACTATTCTTTGGCGGACTTTGGGTTACTGTAAAAAAGGCGGTTACCTCAAAAATTCCGGCAATCTGGTTTTTTATCAGCCTCCTGGTTCGACTAAGTATTACATTGATTGGATTCTATTATATATCCCTTGGTAGTTGGCAACGACTTCTTATAGGTGTTGTTGGTTTCATAATGGCACGTTATATTGTTTTGCACCTGACCAAATCGATTGAGGATAAACAAATTCAGGTAAAAAAGGAGGTCTATCATGAAACTTAGTCCCGACGAAACTATTTTTTGGCAACAGGGTTTTATTACCATTAACCTGACCATTGTTACCACTTGGGCAATAATGCTGGTGTTGGTGGTTGGCTCTGTATTGATTACGCGGAAACTCAAAACAAGTATCCATATTTCGCGTGGGCAATGCATACTTGAGATGCTGGTAACGTTCATGAACAAACAAATTAAAGAGATTGGTTTAGACAAACCCGAACAATATATTGGCTTTATTGGCACCTTGTTTTTATTTATTGCAGTTTCCAATATTAGCATCGTTATTCCGTGGTACGAACCGCCAACAGGATCATTATCAACTACCACAGCCCTTGCTATCTGCGTATTCATTGCCGTACCTTTTTTTGGCATTGAGAAGAGTGGCTTGGGAGGTTACCTGAAATCGTACTTGAAACCGACCTTTATCATGTTGCCTTTCAACCTCATCAGCGAAGCCTCGCGAACCCTTGCATTGGCAGTAAGGTTGTTCGGAAACATCATGAGTGGAGGTATGATTGTCGCTATTCTATTAAGCATAACGCCATTTGTATTTCCAATAGTCATGAGTGCTCTCGGTTTACTCACGGGTACGGTACAAGCTTATATTTTCAGCATTTTGGCTACAGTTTATATTGCTGCAGCTGTTCACGATTCAAAACCAACATCAAAAACAAAATTAATAACAACAAATTTAAAGGAGGATAAAAATGGATAACGTAACCCTTATTGCAGTAGCATCAATTGTTACTGCCGGACTCACTACCGGAATCGGATGCATGTTTCCTGCATTAAGTGAAGGAAAATCTGTATCAACGGCATTAGGTTCAATTGCACAGCAGCCCGATGCTGCACCTACCATCACAAGGACTTTGTTTGTGGGTTTGGCAATGATTGAATCTACGGCAATTTACTGTTTCGTAGTCTCGATGATACTCATTTTCGCCAACCCATTCTGGACTCATATTATCGCAAAGTAAAACGGACAACATGCAAATTAACTGGTTCACTGTAATAGCTCAGGTACTTAACTTCTTCATTTTAGTGTGGTTGCTTAAACGATTTCTGTACAAGCCTATACTCAATGCCATTGACGAGCGTGAGAATAAAATTGCTTCGCAATTGAAGGATGCGGATGCTAAAGAGAAGAAAGCGATAAAAGAACAGGCTGAATTCAAAAAAAGGAATGAAACGTTTGATCAGGAAAAGAAGGGATTAATGGACAAAGCTGTTGCTGAAACCAATGAGGAAAAGGAGAAACTCCTTGAAGCCGCTAGGAATGAAGCGACAGCATTGCAGTCAAAACTTGGGAATTCATTGAAAGAGACGCAAGAGAACCTGAACCGTGACATTGCGCAAAAGACACAACAGGAAGTTTTCGCCATAGCACGAAAAACACTTGCCGACCTTGCTTCGCTTAGTTTGGAAGAACAATCAGCAAACATTTTCATCAAGCGTTTACAGGATTTGAAAAAGGAAGAAAAGAAGCAATTTATAGAGGCTTTTAAAGCAGGTCCAAATTCGATTCTTGTGCAAAGTGCTTTTGACTTGCCCAAGAAACAACAAACTGATATTCAAAGTTCTGTGAATGAACTACTCGGTACAAAAACTCAATTTCAATTTAAAACCGCACCCGAAATCATTAGTGGCATTGAACTTACATCAAACGGGTATAAACTGGCATGGAGCATTTCAGAGTACCTCAATTCACTTCAAAAGAGTATTTCAGAAACAAAACAACATGCCAATTAACCAATTTAATAAAACGATTAACAGCACATTTGAGCTTTTGGACAAAGGCAGGGAAAATCATACGCTCTCTTTTGCACCACGTGAAGTTGGTTCTGTGGTGAGTGTATCGGCAGGCATTGTTAAAGTTTCAGGTTTGCCGGGAGTAGGTTTCGAAGAGCTGTTAAAGTTTCCGGGCGGTTTATTTGGTATTGCCTACAATATTGATGAAGAGGAGATCGGTGCTATTCTTCTGGGTGAAGATTCGCTGTTAAATGCCGGTGATGAAGTTGAACGTACTGGCCGTGTAATGGATATTCCGGTTGGAAACGCCTTAATAGGAAGAGTGATTAATCCGTTGGGTGAACCAATGGACGGCAAAAGTGCAATCGCTTTTAAGCAACGTCTGCCTATTGAGCGCCCTGCTCATGCCATCATGGATCGCGCTACGGTTTCGGTTCCTTTACAAACAGGTCTAAAGGTTATTGATGCACTGATTCCGATCGGTCGTGGGCAGCGCGAATTGATTTTAGGTGACCGGCAAACCGGCAAAACAGCCATTGCACTTGATGCCATTCTGAATCAGTTTGACAAAAATGTTTTATGTGTATATTGCGCAATTGGTCAGCGTGCTTCATCCGTTGCGAAAGTAATTGCCGTTCTCCAAGAAAAAGGTGCCATGGATTATACAGTGGTGGTTACAACCGAAGGGAATAATGCACCTGGTTTAAAGTACATCGCTCCTTATGCTGCCACCAGCATAGCCGAATATTTTATGGAACAGGGCCGTGATGTACTTATCGTTTATGACGACCTCACCCATCATGCACGAGCCTATCGCGAACTTTCTCTTTTGCTGAGAAGACCTCCTGGACGTGAAGCATTTCCCGGCGACATCTTTTACATCCATTCCAGATTATTGGAACGAGCAACACATCTCAGCGACGAACTCAAAGGCGGATCGCTTACTGCTTTACCGATTATCGAAACGGAAGCTCAAAACATTTCCGCTTATATCCCAACAAATTTGATATCCATTACGGATGGACAAATTTATCTTTCTCCAAAACTATTCGAATTGGGTATTTTGCCGGCTGTAGATGTGGGTAAATCCGTTTCCAGGGTAGGTGGAAAAGCCCAATTGCCCGTTTATCGTTCTTTAACAGGAAACCTGAAATTGGCCTATTCTCAATTCGAAGAATTAGAATCATTTTCTCGTTTTGGTACACGACTGGATGAAAATACCCGCAAAATAATTGAACATGGAAAGCGGATTCGTGTTTGTCTCAAGCAACAGGAGCTTCGGCCAATGCCAGTTCCCAATCAAATAGTAGTTCTTCTTGCATTGATCAGCGGACTTTTCGATGCCATCCCTATCAGTAAGATGGAGGAGGCAGAGCTTGTTTTGCAGAAAATGGATACGGAACTCCCTCTTGAAATCCGGAAGCGGATCGTTTCAGATAAAGAATTGAGCAGTGCAGACCATGAAGCTATTTTGAGTGCAGCGGGAAATCTGCTTTCTCCATTTCAGGAAAAACCTGAAACAGATCAAGACAAACCATAATGGACACTTTAGAAAGCCTGCATAGAAAATTAGATGGGGCGGAAGAACTCAAATCTGTTGTCAGGACAATGAAAGCTGTGGCAGCTTCAAACATTGGACAATATGAATTGGCTGTTCGTTCACTTGGCGAATACTACAGAACTGTTTCGTTGGGTATTGTCGCCTATTTTAGACAAGAGAAAATGGATGTCGTGTTGGAAAATAAACAACCAAAAAGGAACGATGAAAAAATAATTTTGGCCGTAGTTTTAGGTTCAGATCAAGGACTGGTGGGACAGTTTAACGATTCTCTGACCGAATTCGTACGTCAATCGCTCCAGGCTTTTCCTGGCAAAAAAGAAGTATGGGCTGTGGGCGAACGTGTTCAATTGCTTTTGTCTGATATCGGCTATGATGTCTCGGAACTTTTCCCCGTTCCAAGTTCTGTTAACGCCATCACTCCGCTTGTCCAACAACTTCTAGTAAAAAGTGAAGAACGCTATGACAAAGGGAATGTAAAAGAGGTTTATATTTTCCATAATCGACCCATTTCTGCGTCTGGTTATGAACCCGTGATCCAACGATTGTTGCCATTGGATGAAAAATGGAGGCAATCGCTTGAAGAATTCGAATGGCCTACCAAGATGATACCCCAGGTTATCGGTGAAAATAAACCAACCTTATTGGCACTCATCCATGCCTATCTTTTTGCCTCTTTGTTCAAATCATCTGCTGAATCGTTGGCCAGCGAAAATGCAAGCCGCCTGGCTTCCATGCAACGCGCCGAAAAAAACATCGATGAATTGCTTGACGATCTTAGTCATAAGTTTCATAGTTTACGCCAGAGCTCCATTGATGAAGAACTGTTTGATGTTGTTTCCGGGTTTGAAGCGCTGAAGGATGATGCCCCTAATAAATGAACTTACCAAACATCCAGATAAAACATCTTAAACAAACGATTTATGTAACTTTTTTCCAAAATTATGTAATATGAATTGTTTGAATAACATGGATATTGTACTATGGGGTAAAAAGTACAAATGACATGGATACACATACTCAAAAATACAAAATTAAGCTAGGGCTTTTCGTAGTAGGTGGATTGACACTTTTTATGCTTGCCATATTTATCATCGGAAAACAAAAAAACTTGTTCAATCCAGTGTTTAATCTGACATCAACATTTTCGAATGTAAGTGGATTACAGGTAGGAAACAACATCCGTTTTTCAGGTATCAATGTAGGTACGGTCAATAATATCATCCAAATAAACGATACGACGGTACGGGTCGATCTAATGCTAAAAAAGGAGGTATGGCAGTTTATCAAATCGGATTGTAAAGTTACGTTGGGTTCAGAAGGCATCATAGGTGATAAGATTATTATAATACTACCCGGCAGCTCCGACGCTCCTTTAGCAAAAGAAGGTCAACGACTAAAAACGATTGAAACCATTGAAACAAATGCCATTATGGCACGATTGGATTCGACGACTGCAAATGTAGAAAATATATCGAAACAGATTTCCGAAATTACGGATAACATAAATGGAGGAAATGGAACGCTTAGCCGATTAATTCTTGATCGAAAACTTGCCGAAGATTTGAGCCAAACAATCTCCAATCTTAATCAGTTTTCCAATGGTCTAAAAGGTTCGGATGTTGTGATGGCAAGTTTGATAGTGACCGCAGGAAATGCGGAGTATATCTCACACCAACTGGCAGAAATTACAAATAAGATCAATAAGGGAGATGGAACGCTCGGTCGGCTCATTCAGGATTCAACCATTGCCGAGAATCTAAATCAAAGCATCTTGAATTTAAAAAAGGCGTCAGAGGGATTGACTGGGACAGAGACCATGATGGCAAAATTGAATGTCACGGCAGGTAATGCGGAGATTTTGTCAAAGCAACTCACCGAAATGATGCAAAAAATCAACAAAGGCAATGGAACGCTCGGTCGGCTCATTCGTGACACCACTTTTGCCGAGAATCTAAATCAGACCATGATTAATCTAAAAAGCAGTTCCAAAGGCTTGGATGAAAATATGACTGCTGCCAAACATAATTTCCTTTTCCGAGGCTATTTTGAAAAGAAAGCAAAAGTAGCAGCGGCTAAAAAGGAAGCTTTAGAGAAGATAAGAATAAGTAAATTGGAGAATGAAAGTAAACAATAGAACATCATGACAATTTATTATCTAAATTAGTATTACTTTCATGGAAAATGAATGAATTATGGGAATACTTGATTACGGAGTAGTAGGCAACTGCAGGTCTGCTGCACTTATATCAAGTCGTGGCAGTGTCGATTGGTTGTGTTTCCCTGATTTTGATTCCCCCTCTGTATTTGCCCGGTTATTGGATGATTCCAAAGGTGGCCATATGAGTATTGAGGTTGCGGCGGCATATACAATCAGTCAAAAATACATCGTCCACACGAACATTCTGACCACGCGTTTCGATTCAGTGGAAGGTTGTTTTGAAATGATCGATTTCATGCCACGGTACACCATCAGTGATTACAACAGCCATTATCTTCCTCCTGAATTGTATCGGTTAATCCATTTGGTAAGTGGGACTCCACGTTTTAGCGTTGTTTATAATCCGGCTCTGAACTACGCCAAAGATGCTTCTTATCATAAAATTGGTCCCACCTTTATCAAAACCATCTCAAAGGAAAATGTCAGGGATACTGTTTATTTGTACTCCAACCTGAATCTGGAAGCCATCCATAATAGTGAAGAGTTGGTATTGATGAGCGACAGTTATCTTCTGGTTTCTTACCATCAGAAACTCATCCCAATAAACCAGGACAGGGTTGAACTCGAATACCAACGCACTCGTGTTTATTGGTTGAACTGGACCAACAGAGCAAAAAAATTCAACCTTTTCGCTGATGAGATTGAGCGTAGCATGCTTATTCTCAAACTAATGTCGTATCATCCGACCGGAGCGGTGCTAGCAGCACTGACTACCAGCATTCCTGAAACGGGGGGAGAGCTAAGAAATTGGGATTATCGATTTTGTTGGTTGCGTGACGCATCCATGTCCATAAAAATACTATTGACGCTGGGGCACCGTGGAACATCATTTCGTTTTATGGAGTTCATCAGTGGCATTTTAAAAAGCAAAAGTGAGACTTTTCAAATCATGTATGGCATTCGAGGTGAGCGAATTCTGACAGAAGAAATCCTGGATCATCTTAACGGATTTGCCAATTCTAAACCCGTTCGGATTGGTAACGCAGCCTACAATCAGAAACAGAATGATTCCTTGGGTTATCTGATGGACGTTATTTGGCAGTATTACCAACACTTTCCGGGAACACTTAATGAAATAGAGGAAATGTGGGAAATCGTCAAGAACATCTTACGAACCGTACAGGATGAATGGCGCAATTCCGATAATGGTATCTGGGAAATTCGAGGGAGGCAACAACACTTTGTACACTCCAAGGTCATGAGTTGGGTTGCCATGGACAGAGGCTTTCGGATCGCGGAGATACTCCATGAAAAAAGATATGTCGAAAAATGGAAAAAGGAAGCTGAAATCATTCGTGAAGAAGTACTTGAAAAAGGGTGGAAGGATACTCTTCAAAGCTTTTCGCAGACATACGAAAATGAAGAATTGGATTCTTCACTTTTACTGATGGAAATGTATGGTTTCATTTCAGCCAATGATGAACGGTTTATTAAAACAGTACGCTCCATACAAAAGGTTTTAATGCACGAAGGGCTGCTTTACAGATATATGCATCTGGATGATTTTGGTCAACCCAAGTCGGCTTTCACCATTTGCACCTTCTGGCTAGTACAAGCGCTGTTTGCCATTGGTGAAAAAGAGGAAGCACTTTTAATATTCCAGAAAATTTTGACCTACTCCAATCATTTGGGCCTTTTCAGTGAAGATCTTGACTTTGAAACCAAAAATCAATTAGGCAATTTTCCACAAGCCTATTCCCATTTAGCGCTCCTTCACTCTGCCATGCTGTTCGCTGACGAGGTAGAGTTATCAAGATTCATCCGACCCTGAACATTTGAGCAGAGATTGAAGCATCGGCAACGTTTCTGCCTGGGAAAGCAAATAATAATTGGCCGATTTGCAGGGCCCGCCCACTTTTACGGAGAAGGCAGAATGCGGCAAAGCGTTGAAGGTATCTTCATCCGTCGTATCATCGCCAATAGCCAGGATAAAGTCGAACGAATTCCCTTGCAGCAACCGCTTGGCTTCAACTCCTTTGTTGTAAATGGGTGATTTAACCTCAAGAATCTTATTGCCCCGCATAATCTGAAGATGCAAATGCGCACAAGGTTTTATCAATGCATTTATTAGTTGTTGCTCTCGGATGGAAGCCAACCAAGCATCTACCTTCCGAAAATGCCATACTAAAGCAGTGTCCTTGATTTCCAGTTTTGACTGTGGCGTTTTATCCAGAAATTCCTGAAAAATTTGCAAGATTTCATCATCCCAGGAAATCGTGCTGGTCTTTCTATTCCAAACGCCATTTTCCTTATAAAAAGCACCGTGCTCAGCGGCCATATCCAATGGAAGATGACCGAGCCATTTCTCAAGTGTCTGCATATCTCTACCACTACTGATCACAACTCGATTTCGGGGATCAGACACCAATTGAGTTAACATTTGCAACAACTCAGATGTTGGGAAGGCGTCCTCAGGCTTGTTTTTGAAAGGTGAAAGGGTACCGTCATAGTCTAAAATCAATAATCTTTTCTCTGCATTTCTATAGGATTGGCATAATGGTTTTAACCGATTTGGAAGAATCCTTTTTCGGTCGTTCTCTTTATTTCGAAGGCAAATCCGCGTTAATTCTGTTATAAAATCATTTGCCCACTTTTTAACGGTCTGACGAGAAATCACTTTTTGCATTTTTGCCATTCTAGCAAATTGCTCTTCTTGGCTCATTTCCAAAGCATCAAGTAGGGCCCATTCGATAGCCTCGGGATTGTTCGGATTTATAACGATGGCATCGCTCAGCTCCACCGCCGCCCCTGCCATTTCGCTCAGAATCAGGACTCCTGGCTTATCTCGCTTGGATGCGACATATTCTTTGGCCACCAAATTCATTCCATCACGCAAGGGGGTTACCAAAGCGATATCAGCAATATGATACAATGCAGCCAACTCTTCAAATTCCAAGCTGTGGTAAAAATAATGAATGGGCGTCCAATTGATGGTCGAATACATCCCATTAATGAAACCAATTCGTTCATCAACCTTGGTCTTCAATTCAGCATATCGGCCGACCGAGTCTCTGGAAGGCACAAGTAGCATGACCAAGGATACTTTTCCATGGTACTCCGGATGATTTTCAAGAAAGTGAACAAAACCCTTCAAACGATGCAAAACACCTTTGCTGTAATCTAAGCGATCGACGGACAAGACTAACTTGTTTTCTCCATAATTTTGGCGTAATTCCCTAGCCTTTTCCTGAATGACTGGATTCAGAATGGCGTCGTAATACTGCAAATAATTGATGCCCATTGGATAGGCACCTACATGTACCATCCTATAATCAATCAAGACTTTGTCCAAACGAAACTCCAATTCCATAACTCTTTCCACAGCACTTATGAAATGCCTCATGTAGTCATGGGTATGAAGCGCTATTAAGTCTGCGCCCAACAGACCATCCAAGATTTCAGCACGCTCCGGGAGTACACGGAAAAGTTCATAAGAGGGAAAAGGTATATGGTGAAAATAACCGATCCCACCGGCTTTTGTCCTTTCACGAAGCATCTTGGGCAAAAGCATTAACTGATAATCGTGAACCCACACCATATCTCCAGCTTTAATAAATCCTGAGGATATGCTGGCAAATAATAGGTTTACTTCTTTATACGTTTCCCAATAATTGGTTTCCCATTCCACAAAAGAATAAAAATAATGGCAAAGTGGCCAAAGAATGCTGTTGCTGTAACCTTCATAATAATTGACAATCTGTTTTTCCGATAAAAAAACAGGATGGTAATTAAACGCTTCCAAATGTTTGGTCACTTCCTTACGTTCTTCTTTTGAATCTAAAAATATCCCGGGCCAACCAATCCAATGTTTTTCAATGGACACTTCCAAAGAGCCAAGACCGGTTGCCAATCCGCCCTCGCTTCTTTGAAATTCAAAAGATTGGTCTTCATTCCTTGTTACCTTAAGCGGCAACCGATTGGAAATGATAAAAAGTCTCATTTCGAAAAAGATTAATTTATGTTAAACAAAAGGAGAGATTCCCGGGGCCCAAAGTTGCGGGCAAGAACATGCAGTAGAAACAAATATAGTGAAAAAAAGACGAGAAAGAACCTATAAATCAGTATATTTATAGTTCAACTTTACGGAATCGATAAACGAGAAAGGTCTTGAATTCATAGCATTTCATTTTCACTCCAGTCACGACGGGAATTCGACAACTATCCCTTATGACTATTTACTGATGATCTTCAAAGCACCCGGATTGAAATCCCTCTCAAAAAGCAAAGAAAAGTCTTCGATTCAGTATAGTAACGAAAAACAAACATAATGTAAATATAATACTCATCTTTAGGGTTTGAAATACGGCAATAAAATATCTTCAAAATTGAACAACCCTGATTCTTTGTCAAACAAATTCTCGGCAACAAAAATAACCCCATTCCCAAAAGCTTCTCTTGATATCGACTCATGAATCAATCGGACGGTTTGAAATGGAAAGCCAAAAATAACTTCGTGTTTTCCAACAATCCCTCCTGCTCGTACAGAGTTAATGTCCGATTCCTCCAAATTCAACGCTTCAGCAATTTTGATTGCTGTCCCAGACACGCCTTCTTTACCTTTAAAGTGTTCTTCAATAATTTCAATATCAACCCAAGGTGCAATTTTCTTGAGGAATTTTGCAGCAAACATTAAATAATTCACACCTAGGGTAATATTGGGACTCCAAAAGACGACAGTCTCTTTAGAAAGATCTTTTAATAACACTTTTTCTTCGTCATTGTAATGCGAAATTGCGGTAATTATCTTAATCTTTCGCTTCGCGGCAATCTTACCATAGGTGTAAAGACCTGTATTGGATGAAAAATCAATGATGATATCAACGGGGTGCTTCTCTATCAAGTCCTGAAAATTAATATTGGAACTTGAATAAATCAGACCAGGTTCATCTGATTGTATACCTAAAAATTCAGGAACACTTCTATGATCTAAAAGAGTACTCCTTCGAAGAACCCATTCCAAACAAAAGTCTTTATTTTGAAGAATGACATTGGCTACCGCTTTACCAGTTTTGCCAAACCCTATTAATCCAACTTTCATATTCTTGTATTTTTATTACCATTTAAAACCTAAAGTAGTTGTTTTTAATAATAGATACAAACTCAACTAAATGGAAAGATCAATAAATAAATGGAAGATATTAAAACAAGATCATAAAATATATTGGAAATAAGGATTTTAGATTCTTGAGATTGTGTTGGAAGATATCAGCTGAAAATACTATATTGTGGCATTGTAGGTTTAGTTAGCTAGTGGTTGTTTGTTTATTGAAATACTAACGTTTTTATCATGATTACACTTATTACTGTCATTTTTATCATTGGTTATGCCGGTATTGCTTTTGAGCATCCCCTGAAAATCAACAAATCAGCTACAGCCCTAATTACTGGCGTGTTATGTTGGACGGTCTATATACTTATTACACCCGATAAGGGTTTGGTTAACAGAGAGCTATCCGAGAGTTTCAGCAGTGTTGCTCAAATTCTGTTTTTCCTTTTGGGTGCAATGACAATCGTAGAACTGATTGATTCACACAACGGTTTTTCCATTATTACAGAAAAAATCACAAATACCAAAAAGTCATCGCTTTTGTGGTTAATTTGTTTCATCACTTTTTTTCTGTCTGCTGTGTTGGACAACCTGACAACTACCATTGTCATCGTTTCATTGTTACGTAAACTCATCAAGGACCCGAAGGAAAGGCTGATGTTTGCAGGCATGGTGGTCATTGCTGCCAATGCAGGAGGAGCATGGACGCCAATAGGAGACGTAACAACTACCATGCTATGGATTGGTAATCAAATCACGACTGTCAATATAATGTTGAAACTCTTCTTGCCGAGTATTGTTTGCCTTCTAGTACCATTGGCCATTTTGTCCTTCAAAATGAAAGGGAATTTGGAACGGCCAAATGTCTCTATCGAAAAACACAAAGAAGTATTATCCTTGAAACAGCAGAAAATTGTGTTTTATGCTGGCGTTGGCTGTCTTATAATGGTTCCCATATTCAAGACCTTTACTCATCTGCCACCTTTCATGGGCATCCTGCTTGGAGTTGGCGTCTTGTGGGTCCTGACGGAAGTAATGCACAAGAAGAAACCTCATGAGATGCGAATGCCCCTTACCGTTACTCATGCACTGCATCGCATAGATATTACCAGCATATTGTTCTTTCTAGGTATCTTGATTTGTATTTCAGCACTGGAATCGGTTGGCATACTACCTGCTGTGGCTCAGTGGATGGACAAGACTATTCACAACGATAGTATTATTGCGATGGCCATCGGGTTACTTTCCTCCATAGTGGATAACGTGCCCCTTGTGGCTGCAGCGCAAGGAATGTACAGCATGGCCCAGTATCCAACCGATCATTTCTTTTGGGAATTCTTGGCGTTTACAGCAGGCACAGGTGGAAGCATTTTGATAATTGGTTCTGCCGCAGGCGTTGCTGCTATGGGCATCGAAAAGATTGATTTTATCTGGTATCTGAAGAATATCAGTTGGTTGGCGGCCATTGGTTTCTTTGCGGGATGCGGTACTTACCTTGCGCAACATTATTTTCTTCATATTTAAAAAGGAGTACTACTAACCAGCCAACAATAAGTAGGGCATTCCAAATGTGAGAATATTGCCATTTTACACAAACTTCAATGCTACTTTTTACTGAAACCTTTAACTCACTTTATAGTTGGTCAATGCCTTAGATGACCATTTTCTTTGTTTTGGTTTCAATTTAACTTCTAAAATAGTTGGATTCCTGTCTTCCATTTATTATATTTGAACTATACCCAGGGTAACCAATCAAGAGTGTTTCACTTAAAGTACAGACACATGAAAAAGTTTATACCCATTACTTTCCTGCTTTCTTTTATTCTGATTACGACCAATATTTGCCAATCCCAGATGCTGGTCCCCGATTTCGCAATGCACTTTTTGGCTGGATCGGAAGATGAAATCCAGAAATCCATGATCGACCAGCAGGGAAATTTGTATCTGGCCGGCACTTTCAAAAGTGATTCGCTCATCTTTGGGGTGGACACTCTGAAGAGAGAAGGCGACAACGATCTCTTCTTGGTCAAGATAGACCCGGATACCAACGTAGTCTTTGCCAAATCCTTTTATGGCAAAGGAGCCGCCTTGATTAGCGGCATTGTATTGGATTCACATGGAAACATTTGTCTGACTGGTCATTACCAAGATTCTGTCAGATTTGACACTTATGCCCTCAAGGCTATTGCCCCTTACTCTTGGGCTAAAAAGTCCTTTGTGGTGAAAACCAATCCGACAGGAACTGCACTATGGGCTAAAGACTTTGGAGGAAACACCAGTGATGGTTCCATGGTCATCGATGCCAACGACAACCTTTACGTCAGCGGATGGTTTGGGGAATCCCTTTCAATCGTGGGAACAAATAACATGACATTCACCGTGTATCCCGGTGTTCGCAGCCGGCAATACCTGGTTAAGATGGATGCTGGCGGTAATACCAAGTGGCTGAAAAATTATGGCGGTGAGCTAATGATTGACAAGGAACAAAACCTCTATTTTGCGGGGAGCTACATGGACAGCATTTACCTGGATAACTTCGTCCTGAGGACGTACATCGCTAAGGAAAATCACAACGTATACGTTGCAAAAGCCGACACCAACGGTCATGTGGTTTGGGCTAAGAAATTCTGCGAAGGGGAACATGCCCTACTTAACGGCGCTATCATCGACACGGTAACCAATACCATCTACCTGACAGGTACGTACAAGACGGATACCTTAACCTTTGACAACCACGTCATCCATAACAATGGCACTGCAGATATCTACATCGCCAAGATTGATACGGCGGCTAATGTCCTGAATGTCCTAACCATTGGAAATACGGAGCCTGAATACGCCTGGGGATTGACCCGCATCAGTTCCCAATACATGGCTTTGCTTGGAACCACCTTCAGCGATAGCATTGAATGGGGTTCCAACATCATCTACAGTGGCATCAATCCCACCAGTTTTGGCGACTTCTTCCTAGCAGTATTCGACAATAACATGGCTCCCGTCTGGGGTAAAGGTTTCCCTAAATCATCTAGTCAGGCGCTCAAATCAGTCATATCTGATGCCAATGACAACGTTTATGTTGTCGGGGATTTCTGCCAGAAAGAAACAGTGACGACCAAAAGCGCCTTCATCACGGACCAACCTACCTTTATTGATCGGCCAGCCTTGTATTTGGTCAAATTCTCCTTGAATACAACGGCACTTCCTAAAGTTAATGAAGATGCCAAATCACTGACCATTTGGCCGAATCCTTCCTCCGGGAGTCTGAATATATCCCTGAGCACAGCGTCTGCCGCCTTGGATGTTGAAATTTTCTCGATTGAGGGCAAAAAGATGTTACAGAAATCGTCGATTTCAAGCGACGAAGTCATCGATGTTTCTAAGTTCCAACCCGGACTATACTTCTTAAGGGTTCAGACGAAAGACAATCAGAGATTGACGCAGAAATTTATCCGGAAATGATCGGATAAATTCCACTAGTATTTTAGCACCCTGCAGATCGATTCGTTCATTTACAGGGTGTTTTTCTATGATTTATAAATTGCTGAATCCCACACTGAGGCCATCATAAAGCTACTTGCCCCAAATCCAAGAAGTTGGATGTAGGAAATTAATTCATTCGTTATTGGAAAATCAGAAAGTATTCAGTCATGATACCGATACATGGACACCGTTGAGGCATATTCTCCCCTACCTAGGCCTACCATGAGAGTGCTATTGCAGTCGAATGCCACGCCGTTGGCAGCCCGCTCAGGAAGATGAGCGATCTGTATCCAGGATTGGGTCATTTCGTCAAAAGAGTAACAATAATTCAGGCTGTATTCAAATCCTGACCCAAGTTCGACACCACCTGCATAATAAATCTTTCCGTCGTGGAGGGTTGCCATGCCACCAAGAGTGAAGAAAGGAAAAGGCGCTTCAAAAGATGTCCAGCTATCTGTTGCTTCAGTATATTTCCAACAATTTAGGTTCATATAGTCGGTTGTCAGCAGATAGGCCGCAGTATTGGTCGAGAATGTCGTAAAGTATTCACTGGTTCCAATAAAGTCGAACGGAAGATCGTGGTTTTTAACTGACCAAGAGTTGTTCCGGATGTCATAACAAACAACTTTCCTTGTTGGTGAATAACCGTTAGTTTGCCCACCGGCAATGTAAATCTTGTCTTTTAGGAAAAATACAAGGGAATTCTGTGCCATCATTTCATTAAAAGGCATTTTGGTGAGATTGTTCCAAGTATTCTGCGACAGGTTGTACTTCCATATATGATAGTGGGCAAATTGCAGTGTGTCACTCAAATTAGAGACATTCATAACCGTATAGGCATAATTATCCACAATGGCACCTCCATACTTGTCCATTAAATTGTTAGGCTGAACATTCAATGTTTTCAATTGCTTCCAGGTGTAATTCTCCAAATCGAATCTCCAGAAATAAACCTCTTCGTGGCTAATAAAACCAGGATCGCCCATGCCGATGTATCCAAATTTATCGGATTGAAAATAAAACTTAGTACCAATCATCCTGGGCCCGGGGTATAAGGATTCCATGCGTTCCCATGATCCCGAGAGTTTGTCCAAAACAAGGCCTATAGCATTCCAGGATGCGTGGTCAAACAATTCAACGTCATATTGGCCCGGGGCCAGTTCCTCCGGAACATTCATACTGACCATATAGCAGTACTTTTTATCGTAGTCGCTGGAAAAAGGGTCTGAAATGTGTATGTCATCCACTAAATGACCTCCAATCTTCAATAAAAGGTTTTCTGCAATCAGGATACTATCTGTATGAATAAAAAAACCAAACCACTCTCCTCTATTCTTGCTGAAAACAGCCTTGCCCGTACTCGCTTCGTAAGTCGGAAAGCATGAGATTAAAAAATCTGAAAAATCAGTGACAGAAACCAAAATGCTTTTTTCATTGCTGAAAACCGTATCGTTCAAGTTATGAATCAGATAAGATCTGACCAAATAAGTGCCCGAAGTCAGTCCCTCAAAATAGACCGATTCTTTAGAATGCAAGGAGGATAAGTCGAAGGTCTGTTTCTGCTTTAAGGAGTGGTCATTCTTTTCAAGTTGAACACCCACTTCCTTCAAAGTAGGATCAAAATCCAAGTTGAAAGTCATGTTGACCTTGACGGAAAAATATACGGTCGCGGTCCAATCGTCAATGGTCAATACATGTACCGGGGAATCGACAATCACTTGTTCTTCTTGTTCACAGGACAGAAGGCTGAAAATTGGAAGAATCAAAGTGAGTATTTTAAGATATCGTTTCATAGTCAATGATTTAACAGGGCTGTATTCAGTTTGTAAAAGAATTTCTTTTTGTAGTCCTCATCATGGCCGATCAGATAAACGTCATCCCCAACGGTGAACCATGTTGTCAGAATTAAATGATCAGGGCACGGTGGAATCATTTCCCAGGTTCCTGTCATTTTCTTGAATTCCCAGACATCATTGGCACAGTATGTCGGCCAATCCATATTTGCACCAAAGCCCATGAAAACTCGACCTTTGCAAGTGAAGGAAAATCGACTGAAGTCATCTTCTCCTAAAGGATAATCGCTGAAGGGAGTTTCAAATTCCCAGGACCACAGGTCATTGGCAATCGAATAGCTCCAAATACGCCTGTTAGACGAAAAATCATAGGCAACATTGGACCTTCGTACACCAATATGGATCTTTTGGTCTTGATCAAATAAGAAGCTAGACATGACACCACCATTTATCTCTGGCATGGGTGTCAGCGTTTCCCACCGGTTTTCCGATAAGGAATACCGTCTGAATTCCCTAATATCTGTTTCTCCGTAACTTTCTACTATGAATTGGAAAAAACCAATATACAACCAGTCATCTTTCAGGTAGAAGAAAGGTTTGTTAAAGGTCGGATAAGTAGAAGGATATTGCGTGACAAGGCTCCATGTATCGCTCCCAGTCGGACTGGAATAGAGTTTATCCTTAAGCAAGACATATCGATTTCCCGACCTGTTGAAAATCAAATTGGCAGAGTTGTATCCAGCTGGCAGCTCAGACCTTGTCCATGTATTGTTCTCTGTATCATACGAGTACAGAAAATCTCCTCCACGATCGAATACGACAGAGCCTTGTTTGTCCAAGCTAGTTCCGGCACCACCAGTCAACAAGAAAGAATATGGAAACGATGTGTCAAATGACAACTTTGTCCACGGACTGACTAAATTGCATAGATTGGTGACGGGGTATTCCTTGTCGAAAAGGATCAAGGTTGCATTCAGCTGGTAATTGAAGTCATTGGCCAACAGGCATTCATCAGGCACTTTGAAATAAACAGCATCTTCCAGGACAGAATCGGGAACAACCACTATCTGATTTATTTTCAATCGACAATAAGCTGGATTATTGGTCCTTACGAAATTGGATCCTTTGAGCACAATCTGATCGCTGACCAAAGGTTTTTCCGGCGACCAGCCAGTAAAGATAGGAGTTTTACTATGGGCATCGTTCACAGCCACAAACCGACTGTAAAGAATCTGACCATTGACCTTAATATATGCTCGCAGGTAAAACGTCTGGTTAATCGGCAAACCGGATGTAAGGATAAAGGTAATACTGCTTTTGTCGGGTTTGCCAGGATACGACTTGACACAATGTCCAAAAAGTGCTGAATCCTCTAGTAGGTACCATACCATGCCGTACTCTTTAATAGAACTGACAAGGCTGTCTCCAAAATTAAACCGCACCGACAAAGCTTCTTTTGTGTTCTGTAACACTTCGGGCTGAGTCAGCGCGAAAGGGGTATTCTCGATTTTCGGATCTTCGTCACTAGGGGTTTCATGGGAACAGCCAGCCAGATACATCAAAACAAAAAGTAACAATATGAATCGCAGCTTAGTAATAATATCAAGAAGTAACATATTCTGAAATTGATTGATAATTGAACGTTTTTTTATGCTCTAAATTTAATAACATTTCATCGTTAATTAACAAATAAATTCCGATATATTCCCAATAGTCAAACTTAATGAAGTGATGAAAGCACCTTCCAATGCCAAAATCAATTTTGGAACCATTGACAAAAGCATACAATACAGCACCAACGCTGGGAATTGTACACCTAAAAAACAAAATGCATTGAACCAGACAATGTAAATTCCATCAGGTCTGAGAACAGCAGAGCAAAAAATAAACTGCTTATTAACTGAACGAACTATTCCATTTTCCCCTTTTAACGCAGTATTTGCTACTTTTTTGCGAATTAAATTGCGTCAATTGCTCATTATGTCAGTTTTATTCGTATTTTTACGCTCATTATGACGCCTTAAGTAGGTTTTCGGTGTTATTATGTAAGGTATAATGGATAATAATAGTTCTTTTTGTAAATTGAACAGGCCTGATTGCTATGGGGCAAAGGAGCTGGATGTCTTGCTTGAGCTTAGTTTTTTGTTGAGCAACAAGGATATTGACTTGGACGAAGTAATTCGAATCTTGGCCGAACACTTAAGTGCGGAGCGTATTTTGCTGACGATCTTAAATCGTGAAAATCAGATTATTCGGATTGAAGGTGCATTCGGAATTCGTCCGCAGGAAAAAGAAACAGTGGCTTACCGAATAGGTGAAGGCATTATCGGTAAAGTCATACAAGAAGGTGAAACCGTCATGGTACCTAAAATCGCCGCTTCTAGAGATTTCCTTAATCTGACGCAAGCGCCGTTACGCATCAACGGAATGGATGTGTCTTTTATTTGCACCCCTATTCGTTATAAGGATGAAATCATTGGAACATTGAGTTTCCATAAGATTTACGACCGAATCGTTTCCTTCGATTACGATGAACGTTTGCTGAAAATTGTGGGCTCCATGATTGGGCGAACCATGCGCAGGCGACAGGAATATGCGGAGGAGTTGGAACAATTGAGGAGCGAAAACATCAGCTTGAAGGGCGAACTACGCAACCGGATAAACCCAGAACAGATTATTGGAAACTCAGGTAAGATGAACGATGTCTTTTCACTGATCGACAGTGTTGCCTCTACCGATGCTACGGTATTGATTAGAGGTGAAAGCGGGGTAGGTAAGGAATTGGTAGCAGATGCCATCCACTACAACAGCCTCCGAAAAAACAAGCCATTCATTAAGGTGAACTGTGCCGCATTGCCGGAAAGCCTCATAGAAAGTGAATTGTTCGGCCATGAAAAAGGTTCCTTCACCGGTGCAAGCAACCTCCGCATTGGTCGATTCGAAGCTGCAAATGGAGGAACTATCTTTTTGGACGAACTGGGCGATATTCCTGCTTCGACCCAGGTAAAACTCTTGCGTGTCATTCAGGAGCGTGAAATTGAACGCATCGGCAGTACGAAACCCATTCATGTGGATGTGCGCATTCTCTGTGCCACCAATCGCAATTTGGAGGAACTGATCGCCAAAAACGAATTCCGGGAAGATTTATATTATCGAATTAATGTGTTTCCCATCTATATTCCGGCTTTGCGGGAACGAATCAATGATATTCCGGTTCTGGCTAATTTTTTCATTGATAAGTTCAATAAAAAACATAGAAAAAGCATCAAGCGGATCACGACCATAGCCATAGACACCTTGATGGTGTACCACTGGCCTGGAAATATCCGCGAATTGGAAAACTGCATCGAACGAGCTTGCATCCTGAGCAACGATCAGGTGATCAGGACCAATAACCTTCCACCCACGCTTCAGACGGCTACTTCTACCAAAACTGCACAGTCTGGCACACTGGATATCATCTTAGATAAGATTGAGAAACAGATCATTATGGATGCACTCATTGCATCCAAAGGTAACGGAGCCAAAGCCGCGGAAAGTCTGGGTGTAACCGAACGGATCATGGGTATTCGGATTAAAAAATACGATATAGACCCCAAACGCTTTAAAACGAAAAAGGAACATGATTGAAATTGATAACGCATGCGTGTAGCCATTCCTGTAAAAAATATTGATTCCGGCCGCAATAATATTGCCAATATGCTGGATGCTAACGGTCATCTTTGTTTGTATGACAAAGACACGACTGAACTCCATTGGCTGAAAGTGAGCGACTTAGCAGCCAATCTGGTAGATTTGCTACCTGCGCTTGAACAACAGTCTGTGACCGAAATACTATCCGTCAATATGCATCCGATGGCACTGAAAGTTCTTGTCAATAAGGGTTTCAGAGTCTATCGAACGCAAGGTTCCAACCTCCGTTACAATCTAAGTTTATGGAAGGCTGAACGACTTCCTACATTTGGCATGCAAGAGTTGATGGCCGATGCTCAGCTTTGCGGAGGATCATGTGACAGTTGTGATACGACCTGCGAATCGCCTTCAACTAAATGACGCACTAAATTATGAGCATCCAAAACGCATTGGTTTTCTTGCGCGATATTGAGTCAAATTCCGAACTTAGAAAGCGTTGCTATTCCTGCAAAACCAGAAGTGAATTGCTCGAAATGCTTGATAAACAAGGGTGGGGTTTCACTTACGATGAATGTGAAGATGCTACAAACACGTTACTTTTGAAATGTCAAACCTATGAACAAGCAGACCGTGTCCGGGAATTGCATGTTTGGTTCCTGCTTTTTCCTGATTAAATTTCACCCAGACGCTTCTCGACCAAAGTCTTAATTTCCAAAATGCCAGTTTCCATTTGCTGGAGTTCTTCGCTGGACGGTGTTCTGTAACCAAATCCGTCGAGGTTGCATATAGCCTCGAATTTCCCGACCAAAATGGCCGTTTTCTTCATGCTATCAGTAAGTTCTGGCTCCAAATCTTCCGCTTCCTTGTAAAGTCCCAGTGGCATGTGGTGTATTCCGTTCCAGTCGTAGCGGGCCAACAGGGCTACAAAATATTTCTCCAGGCTCATGATTGCAAAATTGTAAAGCAGATCGTTATCAAAACGACTGTCCGACTTGCTCAGACTGTGTTGGAAGGTTTTATAAAATCCATTCGCATAGTTAAGACAAGAGAAAGCCTGAGCTTTCATTTCTGGATCAGGTTGGAAGGTAATCGTTGACATATTTCTTACTTTTTTGGAAAGACATTTGAGTGGAGAGATTGTATAATTCCTCCTTATGGAGGCTTCTTTTGAGCTTTTCCGATTCGGATTTTACAAGAACAAGCAACGTTTCACATGCTTCATCATTGCAGGGAAGATTGGCTTCGGCCAAAAATTGCCGTATGGTATTTTTTCCGCTGTGTTTGCCAATGATGAACGCTTGCTCTTCACGGCCAATCCGGACTGCATCAATCAATTGGTAGGTTGACCTGTCTTTCAGGAGGCATCCTGTGTGGATGCCACTTTCATGCGAAAGCGCCATATTACCAGTGATGGGTTTGGAAACGCTGTTTGGCCGATTGGAAACTTCAGCCACAAATTGACTAAGCACGGTGAACCGTTCGGTACGCAGACCACAGGGTTTTCCGGCACTTAGTTCCAATGCCATCGCCACTTCTTCCATGGCTGCATTGCCAGCACGTTCACCCAAGCCATTCACAGTGGTGCTCAGGCAGTCTGCACCGACCATCCATGCAGCCAGTGTATTAGCCGTAGCCATACCCAAATCATTGTGACCGTGAAACTCAATGGAGAAATCAGGGTCGATGTCTCGGACGCTCTGAACCAGATTCGACGTGGTGAACGGGTTTAGTAAGCCGACTGTGTCTGCCAGACGAATCCTGCTGGCACCAAAGCAAAGAACAGCCTGGGTGAATTCTCTCAGGAAATTCGGTTCAGCCCTTGATGCATCCTGAGCGCCGACCGTCACATAATCAAAACTATTCAAGGCTTGCCCCAGCAGTTTCTGCATTTGGGTAAAGACCCAACTTCTGTCCTTCCCCATCGCTTTCATCAGAATTTCAGATACTGGGAAGGAAATATGTACTCCATTCGAACCGGTTTTTTCAGCCAAACGTAGATCGTTATCCGTGGCTCTACACCATGTCAATGTTTTGAAACCAAAACCCATCTTGCAAATCGTACGGATATCCTCAATTTCTGCTTTCCCCATAGCTGGTGTCCCTACTTCCAATTCAGGCACACCTGATCCGTCCAGCAAGGCAGCAATGCGCAGCTTTTCGGATAGGGAGAAAACGACTCCTGGAGCTTGTTCACCATCCCGGAGCGTCGTGTCTATAAAGTAGGGGTTAACCTTCATATCTAGTCGCTTATTAGGTATTTGGCGCAAGCCTCATCGTTTTCCAAGGCATCGAGGATTTCGTCGATGACCTCCTCAGAATCGACTGCACCATACCAGAAATTGTTGGGGTGAATCACCATGACTGGTCCTTGTGAACATACGTTCAGACAAGCAGTGGTACTCACGGCTACATCCAAACCACGATCGGACGCTTCTTCCGAAATATACTGCAACAACCCGGCAGCACCCTTCTTGTTGCAGGCACCCTGAGCATCCCCGGAAACCCGGTACGAATTACAAACTAAAATGTGATAAGCAGGCTTTTTCATAATTTTCTTATTTTTAAAACGATATTACTTGCAATAGAGTTTGTTTAAATGAGTGTGAAGTACAAGGCACCGGACTGCCGGTAAACCGGAGCGTACTTTTCGTACGTGAGGATTTGCCGGTCTGCCCGGTAACGCCGTAATTCGCGCTCATTTCAGCAAACTCAAGCGCAGCCGGTGGCAGTTCCCTTACATGCTGTCCCGCATTTGAACGCGTCGGGTTTTGCCATGGATCGGATGACCCTGTTGTTGTAAATTCCCTCCAGCCCTTCATCGATCAGACCCGTCATTTCCACGACATGCACACCACAGGATTTCAGAATGGATTTGGGCGTTTCCCCTACTCCACTCACCAATAATGCTCGGCAGTCTTTCAGAATTCGGGCCATATCCACCCAACGTTGGTCTCCTAAACCATGTTTAGGGGCCGTTCTTTCTTCTACAAACTGGAATCCCTTAGGTGTTTGTCTATAAACATAGAAGGAGCCGGCTTCGCCCAAATGCTGATTGACCAACAAGCCTTCGTTCGTAGCAACGGCCACATAGGGACGATCCGTTGTATCCAAATCGAGTCTGGAGGCATATTCCTTCATCAAAGCATGGACTTCAGTCAAGTCTTGCCCCAGCAAACCGGCAGCATCTGCACGGCAACGGGCGCAATGGCTCATCAGCTTCAAATGCTCGGATGCCAGTGTACGAACCCTGAAAATCATTTTTGTATCGGGTTTTAAAACCTCTGCAAAAGGTGTTTCAGCAGTCGGAATAAGCGGAATGCAGTTAATTACATCCGCTCCCAAACTGGCACACACTTTTGCCACTTCTTCAATGTGGTCTTCGTTGATACCGGGAATGATGATGGAATTGATCTTAACGGTAATATCCTTGGCTTTCAAAAGTGGTATGCAAGCCAATTGACGTTGCAACAGCAACTTTGCCCCTTCTTCTCCACGGTAAACATGTTTGCCGAAACGCACCCATTTGTAAATTTTAGCAGTGACAGTAGGGTCTACCGCATTGATGGTCAATGTAACATGAGATACACCCAGTTCTGCAATCTCATCAATATAGGGTTCCAAATCCAACCCGTTTGTAGAAAGGCAAAAAATCTTCTCTGGGAAATCCGCTTTGACACGACGCATCGTTTCCAGCGTTTCCTCCGGGTTTGCAAATGGGTCGCCAGGTCCGGCAATACCAACTACCGCCAGGTTGTCCAGCCGGGTATCCAATTCGCGCAGGTAACCGGCGGCTTGACCAGGAGTAAGAATTGAAGACGTTACTCCCGGACGACTTTCGTTGACGCAATCGTATTTGCGGTTGCAGTAATTGCACTGAATGTTGCATTTAGGGGCAACTGCCAGGTGAACACGCGCGTTGGTATGTTTGGCTTCCTCGTCAAAGCAAGGATGAGCAAGGGTTGTTTTTTCTTCCATGACTCAAATGTATTTGTACCCGATGGGTGAGTTTTCTTGTTTGTATTCGATCAGTGCATTGACCACTAGGTCAAACAGTGTCTGGGTTCCGCGATAGCCAATCTGATGGATCCGCGATGCCCCGAAGCGGTCGTGAATGGGAAAACCAAGGCGGACCAGCGGAATTTTACGTTCGCGGGCAATGTAGTAGCCTTTGCTATTTCCAATTAAAAGATCCGGTTGAAACTCGTCTGCCCGTTCGCGTAGGGTTTCAAAGTCGGTATCGCGAATCCAAAGCGGTTCCATGCCAATTTCACGCAACCAGTCTGCCAAAGCGGTCACCAAGTCTTCCTCGCCATACAATAGCGCTTTTTTTCCGAAAACATATTTGTGGGCATCGACGTAGGCATCAACCAAGCGGCCACGTTCTTTTTGATATTTCTCCGGCATTTCCTTACCAGTGATGCTTTTCAATGCTTCCATAAACGCATCAGAAGCATTTAGCCCGATGGGCATCGTCATTTGATGGTTCTTGAAGAAGAAGGTGGATTCCAGCCATTCGCCTGCTGTGGGTAAAGTTGCTGCAGGTCGCGCTTTCAAATAACCTCTGTTAAAGACGGTGCCAAATTCGACCACAGCTTTTGAGTCACCGATAGAGACCAATTCAGGGATCGTGGTTCCTCCAGAGGGAATTAATTGATATTCGGACGTGTAGACATTATCGAGTGTTTCACTATAGTCTGGAAAAATAGTGTGTTTAGCTCCGAAATCAGTGAGAATTTCTTTCAAATACCGAATATCAGCCGGTGTAACCATTCCGGGCAAAATCGTGATGGATTCACCAACCTTTTCATACTTCGCTAATGTTTTTAAGGTTGAAACTACGGTATTGTGGAACCCGTCAGCATGACTGCCACAATAACTAGGAGTAGAAGTATGGATAAAAACCGGCATCGTAGACTCATCCTCCTCATGCAATTCTTTGTAATTCCGAATGTGACCAGGAATGTCTTCCCCAATGGTTTCAGACAAGCAAGTGGAAGCAATACCAATAACGGTGGGCTTATACTGCTTGATGATGTTATCGATACCGGTAATGAAATTCTTACTTCCACCATAAACGGTCGATTCTTCACTGAAGTTGCTGGATGCGATGTCTACTGGCTCTTTGTAATGACTGATCATATAACGCCTGATGTAGGTTGCACAGCCTTGACTCCCGTGGATAAGCGGCACGCAGCCTTCAATTCCCTTGAACACCAACGAAGCACCCAGCGGAGCGCAAAGCTTGCAAGAGTTCCTAGTGGAGGAGTATGATTTGATTTCTTTAGCGGCTATCATTTTTGTTCGTTTATTCTAAACAGTCGTTTTTCGTGACTCGGCATAGTCGAAGCAAGCTTCGCCTCTGCACTCGCTACTTAAAACGTTCTTTTTTACGGGTGAATTGCCAAACTGGGCTCATGGCCGTGGCATAAATTTCTTTGGCGAAATTGATCATGCCTTCGTATCCTGCAAGTGCTTCTTTGCGCTCGTGGTTGTGATCGCAGAAACCTAAACCAATCTTATAGGCGATGGGGCGTTCCTTGACGCCACCAATAAAAATATCGGCCTTTTTTTCCTTGACGAAATGAGCGAGCTCTACTGGATTCGAATCGTCCACGATGATGGTGCCCTCTTCGCAAAGATTTTTAATGAGTTCATAATCTTCCGTGGTTCCAGTCTGGGAGCCTACAATAACGGTTTGAACACCAATTAATCGAAGTGCCTTTACCAGAGAAATAGCCTTGAACGCACCACCCACATAGATGGCCGCTTTCTTGCCCGTCAATCTTTCCTTGTACCATGCCAGTTGTGGCATTAACCTTGCAAATTCTTCACGAACGAGTTCTCTGGCTTTGTCCATCATCACTTCGTCCTTAAAGAAGCGGGCCACATCGTAGAGCGCATCGCTCATATCCTCAATGCCGAAATATGAAACCCGCATGGAAGGAATGTTGTATTCATCCTTCATCATCTTGGCCAGGTAATTCATCGAACCGGAACATTGCACCACGTTCAGTGCAGCATTGTGCGCATTCCGGATATCATCTACACGGCCGTCACCTGTGATGGTGGCATTGACATGGACACCCATGCGTTTGTAGTAATCCAATAGAATCCATAGCTCACCAGCAAGGTTGAAATCACCTAGAATATTGATGCTCTTGGCAGGAGTTGGCCTGTCAAGCGTTCCAACCAATTGGAAGATGGACTCGCAAGCCACCTTGTAACCGTCTTTTTTAGAACCCTGAAAACCGGGAGCCTGAACGGGTATGACCGGAATGCCTTTTTCGGCAGCAAGTTGCTTGCAGATGCGTTCCACATCATCACCGATCACACCGACGATGCAAGTGGTATAGACAAAAGCCGCTTTGGGCTGATGTTTGTCAATAAGTTCATTCAGCGACGCTTGCAATTTGGGTTCACCACCAAAAATCACATCCCGTTCCTGCAGGTCGGTGCAGAAACTCAGTCGGTGTAATTCGGGTCCCGAAGAAAGGGAACCGCGGATATCCCAGGTGTAGGCAGCGCAGCCAATGGGGCCGTGTATCACATGCAATGCGTCGGCGATGGGATATAATACCACACGCGAACCGCAGAATACACAGGCACGTTGGCTCACACTACCGGCAAGACTGGCCTTGCCACAGTCGATGGTCCGCTCATTCGCGCCCGCCACCGAAACCTGATTCAGCCTATCGTCCAATATATGAGCCATAATACTATTATTTATTGTTAGCCTTAGAAAATGGTGGGAGCGATATTCTTCTAAAAGAATAACCCAAAGGAAAACAACGGGAGCAAACCTATTAACCGATCAGGTAACTTTACAAACCTTATCGGAACTCCGGGTTTACTCCCGTAATTCCAAACCCAACACCTTCACAGGTACAGAATCCGTAACATAAAAAAGAAGATGAAAATGAACGTTTTAAGTAGCGAGTGCAGAGGCGAAGCTTGCTTCGACTATGCCGAGTCACGAAAAACGACTGTTTAGAAAAAATGAATCCGAACTGTCTCTACAGCTGGAATTCAACCTTTTCTTCAAGGCAACTCCGATCCAAGTGATCGAGCAATGCATTGAGGATTTGATTGGCCAAGTTGGCCGCACCAGCATAGCCGGTTTTTGCGAAATAATTGTGGCCGGGTCTGTCTGCAATCGGGAAACCAAAGCGTACAAACGGCGTATTTTCGTCGCGTGCAATGTATTTTCCGTAGGTATTCCCAATCAACAAGTCAACACCCTCCTGTTTGATCCACTGATGCATACGGAACATGTCGGCCAGTTCGCCACTTTTGAATTTGGCTTCGGGAATATCCTTAAGGATCTCTGTCATGCGTTCATCAAAATGCTTTCCAGGGGTCCCCGTAACTACATAAACCGGTTTCATATCCATGCTTACCAAAAATTCCACCAAGGGAATCAAGGTATCCGGATCGCCCCATAATGCCACCCGTTTGCCGTATAAAAGCTTGGAGGAATCGGAAATGAGGTCCAAGAGTTGACCGCGTTCAGTAGTGAGAGCGTCGGGAATGGGTAGGTTTGCATGTCGGCTAAGGGACATCAGGAACCGGTCGGTTGCCTTAAATCCGATGGGTATGTCGAGCGTCTCAAATTTGACTTTACACTTGTTTTCCAACTTGATGCAGGTGTCCTCGGTGCAATATTTGCCCAAACCCAAGGTAAACTTGCTATCCCCAACCAACTTAAGGTCGGTAACTGTTGTTCCCCCTTCCGGATACATTTTGTAAGTTCCCGTGAGTGGTGCATCCAGCACCCCGGTCATATCCGGGAACATGATGGTACGGGCTTCCATGACCGATGCCAGCCTTTTAATTTCACCCATGTCGGAGGGTTCCATCCAACCGGCTACAAGGTTTACGACGTTGCGCTTTTTTGGAGTAGCTGTGGCAAAGAATTTCACCATGGCGGCTACCTGATTGGAATAACCCGTCACATGAGTTCCCACATAACTGGGCGTATTGCAATAAATCACATGAGCTCCGCTGGGAATACTTCCGTCGTCTCCGGCTTTAGAAACAATCTGATTCAAATCGTCTCCAATAGTTTCGGACAAGCAAGTCGTATGTATGGCAACCACTTCGGGGTTGTACACTGAAAACATGGTGTCAATGGCCTGCAACAGGTTGGCAGATCCACCGAAAACAGAGGAGCCTTCGGAAAAGGAACTGGTTGCAGCCATGACAGGCTCTCTGAAATGCCTGGACAAGGCGCTCCTGTGGTAGGAGCAGCAACCTTGCGAGCCATGACTGTGCGGTAGACAGCCGTGGATACCCAATGCGGCATACATGGCTCCTATCGGTTGACAGGTCTTGGCGGGGTTGATGGTCAGGGCTTTGCGATCTATCTCCAGCCCTGTGGTATGTTTTAGTAACATAATGCGTCGTATTGATTAGTTAAATACATATTCGGCTTCCACAAAATCTTCGCGCTCCCAGGGAGCTTTCAGTTGTTTGAAGATGGTGCTGCAGGCAATCATTTCAATGTCTTTGTAGAAATTGATGGCACCCTCGAATGCAGCGTATGGGCCTCCTGAATCGTAGTTGTGCAGCTGTTTGAGGGGAATTCCCATCTTCTGAACCACATATTTTTCCTTGATGCCGGCACAAAAAATATCCGGATGGTAGAGTTCAATGAGTTTTTCCATTTCGTAATGGCTCAAATCGTCAATGACCAACATTCCTTTTGCCATATCGACCATCAATCCATCGTAGTTGTTGAATTCCATGCCTTCAGCCTTCAGTTTTTCCAGTTCTTCTTCCGTTTTGCGTGGATTGAAACGGGTAGCATCGGGTTTTACAGTGATTTCCTCAATGTTACGACTATCAGCATCGATCTGAATGGTCGGGATGACCCGGCGACCTTCGTAGTCGTCACGGTGACCGAACTCATATCCGGCAGAAAGCGTCTTGATGCCCAGTTCTGTAAACAGTTCCTGATAGTGGTGGGCACGTGAACCTCCTACAAAAAGCATCGCCGTTTTACCGTCCGTTTTCAGTTTAGCCTGGTCGGCTGCAACCTTGACGGCAAGCATTTCTTCGGCAATAACCTTTTCAATCCGATCAATCAGTTCCTGATCTCCAAAATACTGACCAACCTTGCGCAAGGATTTGGCCGTTGCATCAGCGCCAATAAAATTGGCCTTTGTCCAAGGCACCCCGAAGGATGTTTCCAACATTTCTGCTACATAGTTGATGGAACGGTGACACATGACCAAGCTCAAATCAGCTGTATGTGCCGTTTCAAACTTCTTAAGCGTAGAGTTTCCGGACATGGTGGAAACCAATTCGATACCGCATTTGTCGAACAATTCTTCGATGGCAAAAGCGTCACCACCGATGTTGTATTCGCCAAGCACATTGACGCGGAATTTGTACTTCCCTTCAACCGTATCATCTCTACCAATCAGGTTTTTGTATAGTCCATTGTTGGCAATATGGTGCCCAGCCGACTGGGAGACGCCACGGTAGCCTTCGCATGAGAATCCAAAGATGTTCACACCAGGAAGTTCTTCAGTCATTTGTCTGGCTACACGATGCACGTCGTCACCAATCAGTCCGACCGGACAAGTCGAAAAGATAGCAATGCCTTTCGGATGAAACAGTTCATAAGCTTCACGAATGGCCTGTTTTAGTTTTTCTTCTCCGCCGAACACGATGTTGGAGTCCTGCATATCGGTTGAAAAACTGTAGGGGATGTAGTTTTCCTCCATTTCCGTTTCGGGTCTGGTCTGGTTCCGGCGGGTCAGCCAGGAAAAATAACCACAACCGATAGGACCATGAGTGATGTTCACAATGTCACGGGTCGGACCAAGTACTACCCCCTTGCAACCGGCGTATGTACAACCGCGTTGGGTAATAATGCCCGGAATGGTACGAACGTTGGCCTGGATCTGAGGAATGGAATCCGGGTCGTTGATCACGATGGATTTTGCCCGCTTTTTGCCCACTTTTGTGGGATAGATATCCAGGATTTCGTCTTTGAACGTACTCAGGTCCGGTGTTTCTATAATTACTTTTTTCATATTGAAAGCCTCCTTTAGTCAAGTGTGGAATCTCCGGTTTCACCCGTGCGAACACGAATGGAGTCAACCGTATCAATCACGATTATTTTTCCGTCTCCGCTGTGTCCAGACTGATTGGCTTTTATGATGGTTTCAACAGCCAGGTCTTTCTTGTCGTCCGTGACGACCAGCGTAATCATGCGCTTGGATTTCAAACGCGGCATCTCTTGGATGAGTTCCCGAAGTTCGGGATCCACGAAGGGGGCTTTTTCCAGGTCTCCGTGTCCTTTCCCTCTGCCCATAACGGGCATGGCGGTAAAGGACGGCAGACCGGCATCGGAAAGCGCCAGCTTCGTATCGGCCATCATGGCGATGCGAATAATTGCCAGTATCAGTTTCATAATGGTAGGCTTTATTTATCTAAGTTTCCGCTGGAAATGGTATAACTTTCCTCCACCCTAGTCACGAAAATCTTACCGTCACCGAACTGACCTTTATCACCTGAACGCGCAGCATCCATAATGGTTTCAATGACGAAGTCCTTGTCTTTTTCGGGGATTACGATCATTAACAAGTCTTTGGGAAGCTCATCGTAGGTGACATTACCCACTTTAATACCACGCTGTTTACCACGACCAAACACGGACAATTTGGTGACAGCCGGGAAACCTGCGTCAAACAGGGCTTTCATGACTACGGAGGATTTCTCCGGACGAACAATAGCTCTTAACAAATACATGATTTTTACCTCCTTTATGTTTAGTTCATAATTCCAAAACCGACCAAAAGATCTTCCAGTTCGCTCATAGCCAAAGGTGTAGGAATCACATGATTGGTGTTGTCGTTAATTTTCCTGGCCAAAGCACGATACTCGTCGGCCTGTGCATGTTCGGGTGCATAATCAATCACCGTCTTGCGGTTGATTTCTGCATGCTGAACCATATTGTCACGGGGAACAAAATGGATCATCTGCGTACCGAGTTTATTGGCGAATTCCTGAATCATGTTCGATTCATTGTCCACTTGTCTGGAATTACAGATGAGACCTCCCAGACGAACCGTACCCACTTTACCAAATTTAGCAATGGACTTACAAATATTGTTGGCCGCATACATGGCCATCATTTCTCCGGAGCATACGATGTATACTTCCTCTGCTTTACCGTCACGGATCGGCATGGCGAATCCGCCGCAAACAACGTCACCAAGTACGTCGTAAAAGACAAAGTCCAACTGCTTTTCGGCATCATACGCACCGAGTTGTTCCAATAAATTGATGGAGGTGATGATACCACGACCGGCGCAACCTACGCCTGGTTCCGGACCACCAGATTCAACACAACTGGTTTTCAGGAAACCAGGTTTCAAAACATCATCCAAATCGATGTCTTCACCTTCGTCACGCAAGGTGTCCAATACGGTCTTTTGTGCCAGACCGTGCAACAACAAACGGGTTGAATCCGCTTTCGGATCACAGCCTACGACCATAACCTTTTTACCCATCTCGGCCAGACCGGCCACTGTGTTCTGGGTCGTGGTACTTTTACCAATACCACCTTTACCATAAATTGCAATCTTTCTCATCTTTTTTTTCTTTAAGAATGAATACCCGCTTAAAAGGAAGCACAAAGCGTGCCAAAGCAAGGATGCCATTAAAAAAGACGAGAAGCGACAACTATATCTCTTTCATTTACAGCACTTTAAAAACATATATTTTTATTCAATTAATTTACCAACCTTCTTTTTAACAAGATAACAGGAACTGAAAAAGCTACGCTGATGTAGGTTGAATACCAAAATGTAGGTTTTTGGGAGGACCCACTTCCACCATTTTGCCGTTCCTAAGCATCAGTACAGAACTGGCCAGACTTTGAACTTCAGGAATGTCGTGGCTAACCATCAACGTAATGGCGTTCAATTTCCGATGCGTTTTCCGAATTTCTTCTCTCAGTGATAACCGCATTTCAGGATCCAATGCCGAAAGCGGCTCATCGAGCATGAGCAGTGCAGGTTTTGAAGCTAGCGCCCTGGCCAGTGCTACGCGCTGCTTCTGCCCGCCGGAGAGTTGATGCGGTTTGCGTCCAGCCAAGGCGTTCAAATCGAAAAGACCAATCAGTTCAGCCACTGCCTCGGGATCCTTTTTCTTTTGGGCAAAACGGATGTTCCCTTCCACAGACATGTTTGGGAACAAGGCATAATCCTGAAACATAAAACCAACATTCCGTTCCTGCGGTTTCAGGTTTATACCTTCCTCAGAATCGAACCAGACCTGCTCCTCAAACTCAATCCTTCCGAAATCAGGCTTGATCAGCCCTGCGATAATACGAAGCAAGGTGGTTTTCCCGGCACCGGATGGCCCGTACAGACAGAGCAATTCCCTTGGAGAAACCTGTGTGTCAATTTCAAGCATGGACTTGCCTTCCGAAGTCAGCATCGTGTGGTTTATTATTATTTTAAGCATGGTCAGAAACGTTTTTTACGGGAGTTCATACTATAAATGAGGGTCAAAAGGACTAACGAAATCAGGAAAAGGACCAACGAATACTTGTTTGCTGTATCGTAGTTCATCGCCTGAACCTCGTCGTAGATGGCAATCGAGGCGACACGAGTTTCGCCAGGCATGTTCCCTCCAACCATGATCACCACTCCAAATTCACCGATACAATGAGCAAAAGTCATGGCGACCGCGGTGATGATGGACGGAACCATATTCGGCACCAATACACGGAAGAAGGTTGTCAACGGCGACTTGCCAAGTGTGGCCGAGGCTTCTCTTAGACTTTCAGGAATAGCGGTCAGTCCATTCTGCAAAGGTTGCACCATAAAGGGAAGGCTAAAAATAACACTCGCCAGCAATACCCCTCCAAAACTGAATGCCAACCTCACATCAAAATACTGTTCCAGAAACCCGCCAAAGGCATTTTCCGGACTATAGGCTACCAACAGGTAGAAACCTAAAACTGTGGGAGGCAACACCATCGGCATGTTGATCAGTGCTTCCAGCAAGGGCTTCATGAAAAACCGCTTGTATGCCAACAAGTAAGCCAACGGAAAACCGATGAGAAGGAGTAGTGAGGTTGTCCACACTGCCAGCTTACCGGTCAAAAGCATTGTTTGTAAAAAATCGCCTTCCATAACAATTCATTTATTCAGGTACCGTATAACCGTATTTTTCCCAAATGGGTTTGGTTGCTGCAGAGAGCACATACGTGCGAAAACGCACAGCCTCGGTATTTAGAACCGGCCTTTTGATCAGGATGCAAGCCTGTTCCACCGGTTTATACATTTTAGTAGGTATTACAAAACACGATCCTTTTCCAGCCATCTCCGGAGCCAAAGCCAGTGACAATGCCACAAAACCGATCTCCACATTTCCGGTAAACGCATATTGGGCAGCCTGAGAAATATTCTCGGCTATGACAAGTTTCGATTTTGATTTTTCATACAGGCCAAGCGATTTGAGTAGTTCAACAGAACGCTCACCATAGGGTGCCGTCTCCGGATTAGCGACAGCTATTTTTTTAACCGATGCATCTTTAAGGGCTTCAAGACCTAACTTTTCCACATCAAGCGTGGTACTGTACAAGGCCAGTTTCCCGAATGCATAGGTCTTCATTGGCCCTACCGTCAAACCTTTATCCTTCAATTTAAGTGGGAACTCATTATCGGCCGCCATGAAAAAGTCGAACATGGCTCCATTGGATATTTGTTGAACCAGCGTTCCGGAACTCCCAAAAGTGAGATTGACCGTCGATTTCGGATGAGTCTTGAGATAAACGGTCTTGATCTCCTCCAACACATAGCGGAGGTTGGCGGCTGCAGCCACATTTACTTTCTGAGCCTTGACTGAACCGAGGCTCAGTACAATAAGCAGGATATACAGTGTTCTTTTCATTTTTTTATCTTTTAAAACCGTTATACATTATAGAGAACAACGCTGTCTGTAAAAAAGGCGATATACTTCCAGAAGAATAACGCCCCCTAAAAAAAACACCGTTCCAAATCACTGTTACATGCATCCAAAAATTGAATGACTTCCATCTCTCGTTTCAGATAAGCATCCATCAACTTTCGCCCAAAAGGGCTGATGCTGCAACCTCCGCCATCCTTACCACCCTTTTGCCGCACAACGATGGGCACCGGGGACAAACGGTTGACCTTATCCAGAAGGTGCCAGGCATGTTGATAAGACATCCGAAGATTCTTGGCTGCAGCATGAATGGATCCATCTGCCAGAACCTGATTGAGCAGCTTAATTTGTTGGCTGCCCAAAAAAAGTTCACCTTGCCGGTAAAGGGCGAGGTTCGCTTCCATGGTGAATACAGAATGGCTCATACTTGGAAAACTTTAAGTTGAACTGTACAAACCTCGTGCCAAGAATGCTATCACATTGATTTAGTGATGATTACAAAGTCTTTATGATTTTCAAAGTCGTAACAGTTCTACTGGATTGTACGAAAAAACCGCAAACCTACCATTCTGTAGTATCGTAAAAAAATCTAAAACCTATTTGGGCAACCCGTTTTCGAACGAATTAAACGTATTTTTGTTTTGTCTTTGGATCATCCTTTAAGCACTCCTTAAAAATGAAAAGAATCTTCGCGTTATTTAGCTTTCTGCTTTTTCTGAATTCCATGCAGTCACATGCTCAATCGGAACAAACAAATAACCAACCCTTTACCTTACATGGTCGGATCATAGATGCAGTAAGCAAAGAACCACTCGCCTTTGCAACTTTTAGTATCAATAAGCTCGGTATCGGCACAGCCAGTAATATGGATGGCGACTGGACCTTGCAGGTTCCGGCTTCGGCTGTAAATGAAATCTTGAGTGTCTCATTCATGGGCTACACCGCGCGAAGCATAAACGTCTCCGAATTATCCGGAAACTCGATCATCCAGCTTCAGCCAAAAAGCTATCAGATAGCTGAAGTCGTAGTAACACAGAACGATTTTTGCAAAGAGTTTCTGCAAAAAGCATGGGACGCCATTCCAGAAAATTATCCGAAGGAACCGACTTTATGCGAAGGTTTCTACCGAGAAACAGAGCGGCTTAAAGACAGTACTTTCCTCTATTTCAACGAAGCCGTTCTCGATGTTTACAAGAATTCGTACAAGAATACGATCAATTTCGGTCAGATTCGCGTGGAAAAATCCCGTAAGAATGTATTTCCGGGTATAGACAGCATCAATGATGTCCGTTTCTATGGCGGACCCCATTTCCCGAACGACCTCGACATCGTTTTCAGCCGTTGGGATTTCATTCGGCCTTCGGAATACAGAAATTGGAAATTCGAACTGGTCGGTTCACTTAAGGACAGCATAAGCAACATTTACATCTTGTCTTTCAAGAACAAGAAGCTGCCCAACTCCAGTTTTCAGGGGAAAATGTACATCGACAGAGACAATTATGCCTTTGTGGGTTTTGACTTTTGGCGGGCTGGGTTCAGTAACTTGAATATGGGCCAATTGCCTGACATGGAATACGTTCCGGGGATGACCAGCATTAAAGTAGGTTATACGGATCAAAACGGCACCTACAATCTGGGTTATATCAACTACAAGACTAGCGGTTTGAACACGGCGAGTAAAAAACGCATTTTCAAGGACATCGAATATGTAACCACCTCTATTCAAACGAAAGAGGTCTCCCCCATCCCGTTCAGCCAGCAGTTTGATTATACGGATATTCTTTCCATCGAAGCGCAGCCTTACGATTCGAGCTATTGGAAGGATTACAACATTTTGGAACAGAGCAAGATAATGAATAATCAGACAACCCTCAGCTATAAAAAGGATGAGGCACTGAAACAGCTCACCATGACCTACAATAAGGAACTGACGGAGCAGGAAAAAGTATTGTTGTTCTTAAAGCGGTTTACCTTTGACGGAGGTATTGCCTACCTACCTGTTCATTTTGCAGGAGGAGCACACGAACTGATCATCAATAACGTTACCAACACGCTGAACGTAAAAAATACAACATTCGGCATCTCCACCATGGATGGTATCCGATTTGAACTGAATAAAAAATGGTCGTTGACGGGAACCGTCTCCACTGCCCTGTACGGTATCGAACAACTGCAAATGGACCTTGGTGCAGCTTATAGAATATCACTGGCCCCGAGTGGGCGTTGGATATTTATGGATATTGGTCTAGCGGCTTCCACTGTTACTTCCAGACTGGAATTGGGCCGCCTCAACAATACCGGCGGCAATCTGGTACTGGATGGGAAAACGTTTGACTCCGAAAATCTGGTGTTGAAAGCAGGCAAAACAGGTTTTGGATTGAAGCCATCCATCGGTTTTTCTGTCCGTATGGGGAAAAAATACGAGTTGTTTACAGACGCTTCCTGGTTTCAGGCGTTGCTGTTCAAAAGAGATTACCTGCAAGTGAAAGAAGCCGACGGTTCCTTCCTAAGTCGCCAAAGTGTAAAATTGGACTGGAATGACCAAGCAATACAATTGAAGCTGAATGGACAAACGCCCCGTTTCGAAGTGCAGCCATGGAATGTCCGCATCGGCATCCGTTCTGGGTTCTGAACCTTATGAATTAACTGGTTCCTGCGATGTCGGTGATTCTGGATACGGAATTCGGGTGTGGTAAATGGACTGTAATTTGGCCTTGAAAACGGCTTTTACCTTTTCCATATCCCGGAAGGTAATGGGGACATCCCTAAACGCGCCATCCTGAATTTTGGCGTTGATGATCTTATCCACCAGATTGGAGATGTTATCTTCCGAATATTCAGGCAAACTCCTGGAAGAAGCCTCCAGCGCATCGGCCATCATGAGAATTGCGGTTTCCTTGGTAGTCGGATTCACACCGGTGTAAAAATATACGGAAGGGACGGACTCTCCAGGATGTTCGGTACGATATTTATTGTAGAAATAACGGATAGGTCCGGTCCCATGATGCATTCTGATAAAGTCACGAATAACCAACGGAAGGTTATGTTTATGTGCAAGTTTCATCCCCTCCGCTACATGGCTGGCTATCATCCGGGCACTTTCTTCCGGCTCCATTTTATCATGCGGATTCATCCCCGTCTGGTTTTCACCAAAATAAATCGGATTGCTCATCTTGCCGATATCGTGGTAAAGGGCACCGGTTCTGGCCAGCTGAACATTGGCATTGATTTCCTGTGCAGCAGCCGTAGCCAGGTTCGAAACCTGAAGAGAATGTTGAAAACTACCTGGACACGTTTCCGAAAACTCCCTCAGTAAAGGGTTATTCATGTTGGAAAGTTCCACTAACGTCACGTTCGAGGTGTATCCGAAGAGCCATTCAAAGAAATAAATCAAAAGATAAGATGTCAGCATCAAGCCACCGTTGACGAGGAAATACAGAAACATTTTCCAATTGACCCGACTGACGAATCCTTCCTGAATCAACGAGATGCCTAGGTACATTACGACATAGGTAAGCAACACCAGAATGGCACAAAGCACCAGCTGAGAGCGTTGCGTCAAGTCTCGGAGTGAATACACGGAAGTCATCCCTGCCGCTATTTGCAGCAACAAAAACTCGTATGGTGATGCAACTATGGTCGATGAAATCAATACGGTGATGATGTGCGCGAACAAGGCCGTACGAGAATCGAAAAACGTTCGGATCATGATGGGCAGAATGGCGTATGGAATCATATACACATTGATGCCTCCGGTATGGACGACCAACGAGGTGAGTAGCACCATGCCTGTAATGAGAATCAGGATGAAAACAACGTTGGCTTTCCGTTCATACGTAAAAGGCCGGAAGAACCACAAGAAGAGAAATTGCAGGATGAAAAGGCCGAAAACGAGCACGAGCTGACCAATCACCACACCGCTTCCACCGGAAGCGACAGAACGTACCTCCGCCACCTTTTTCAGTGAATAAAGAATTCGGAAAGTAGCCGGAGAAATGATCTCACCGCGGTCTATGATGCGTTCTCCCCGCTGAACAAGGCCTTCAGTCTGTGAAACCTGCTTCTCGAAATTTTCTTTGGCTTTCAGATTGGAATGCTCATCCGGAATCATGTTTTCCTGAATGTAACTATTTAGTTTGCATGTTTTTAATACGCTTGAACTAATATTGAAAGGAAGCTTCTCAAAAAGTGCTTCATACGCTGCAGTTGTTGTATAGAGCGACGACATCGGTTTTTCCATGGCCATTCGATTCCTGAGTACCAATGCATATTGTACGGAATCTTTCAGCATGGCGGAATGATCGGTTGCTGATAGGATACCCGTAGAGTAAATTTCTGCAAGTCGCTTGGTAAGGAAAGCAACGTATTGAGGCGGAATCGTCCCATGAAAATTCTGGATGAAATCGCTCTGGAGCTTATTAGTGATATTGGTAGAAACAGCGGTATCCATCCTCAGGTAAGGCTTGAAGCCTAGCATGACACTGTCTGTCTCGGTCTTGATTTCCCCATCGGTCTTATAAATCTGGAAATCGTATGGTGCTGTCATCAGACCGTACCTCCACGGCTTTCCTTCCTGAAAGCTATAGCGGAAACGACCTTCTCGCGGAAATGACTGAACGATCAAAAGCGCAGCCAATACAAAAAAAGCTATTTTTAGCAGGTTCTGGGATAGGTTCTCCCTGAATTTCTTCCGTTTCATAAGGATGTTCTTTGTGTATAAAAGTACAAATAAATTATTAAAAAAGCGTACTTTTGCAGGCTGAAAACCAACTTCAAACAATCCACTATGTCTGAAACCAAACGAGTACGGGTCCGCTTTGCCCCAAGTCCTACAGGCCCGCTTCACATCGGCGGTGTCCGTACCGCTCTATACAACTATTTGTTTGCCAAAAAAAACGGTGGTGATTTTATCCTTCGAATCGAAGACACCGACACCCAGCGCTTTGTTCCAGGAGCTGAAGAATACATCATCGACGCGCTTGACTGGTTGGGCATCCCCTTTAATGAGGGTGTGGGCCGCGGCGGCGATCATGCTCCCTACCGTCAGTCCGAAAGACGCGAAATCTATAAAATCTATGTAGATCAACTTCTGGCTGCAGACAAGGTTTACATGGCCTTCGATACGCCCGAAGAATTGGAGAAAATACGCGGTGAAATCAGCAATTTCCAGTACGATGCCACCACTAGACTCCAACTAAAGAATTCGCTGACACTTTCGGCAGAGGAAGTTCAGAATCGTATTTCCAAGGGTGAGAATTATGTGGTTCGCTTTCTGATTCAGCCCAATGAAACCGTTATAGTCAATGACATCATCCGTGGCGAAGTCCGTGTCAATTCCTCCGTTCTGGACGACAAGGTCCTTTATAAATCTGCAGACCAACTGCCTACTTACCATCTAGCTAACATCGTGGACGACCATCTGATGGAAATATCCCATGTAATCCGTGGTGAAGAATGGTTGCCTTCAGCACCGTTGCATGTCCTGCTTTATCAGGCTTTCGGCTGGTCTGACTCCATGCCGGCCTTTGCACATCTTCCTTTACTGCTGAAACCCGATGGCAACGGCAAACTAAGCAAACGGGACGGTGACAGACTCGGTTTTCCCGTTTTCCCATGCGAATGGACAGATCCCAAAACCGGCGACAAAAGCTCCGGTTATCGTGAATCCGGTTACTTCCCCGAAGCCGTTGTTAATTTCCTTGCCTTGCTTGGCTGGAACCCAGGTACGGAGCAAGAATTGCTTTCCATCGAGGAACTAACCGAAATGTTCTCTCTGGAACGATGCAGCAAGAGTGGTGCCAAATTCGATTTTGAAAAAGGGAAGTGGTTCAACCACCAATACCTACAAAAGAAATCGAACAAAGAACTAGCCATTTTACTCGATGAAATCTTGAAAAACAAAACAATCTGCACCACATCCGAAACCGATTTTCCCGATTTCAGCGGAGCATGTTTTTCAAAAAACTATGTAGAAAAAGCCATCGGATTCATTAAGGAACGCGCCGGTTTCGTAACGGAATTGGGGGATCAAAGCTTCTTTTTCTTCAAACGCCCCGATGCCTACGCTGAAAAAAATGTCCAGAAATTCTGGAAACCGGAAACAGCAGGCCTGATGAACGAATTGATCAGCGTACTGATTGATAGTACAGATTTTTCATCCGAAGTGATGGAACCGCTAGTCTTGGATTGGATCACTCAAAAGGAATATAAGATGGGTGCCGTTATGAATGCGTTCCGATTATCACTGGTTGGAGAATCTAAAGGGCCTCATTTATTTGATATAGTCGGAATGATCGGAAAGGAAGAAACGCTGCTTCGTCTTCGTCAGGCCATCAGAATACTGAACTAATTACGCCAACATGTACCAAATCGGTTTTTTGCTTTATGTATATCTATTCCGTTTTGTCGCACTTTTCCATAAGAAAGCACGGAAAATGGTGGTCGGACAACGGAATTCATGGCGTATTTTACGCGATGGAATCGACAAATCCAAACCTTGGCTCTGGTTTCACGCTGCCTCTCTGGGAGAATTTGAACAAGGTCGCCCCATCATGGAACGTATCCGGAGTGAACACCCAGAGTATGGCATCTTACTAACCTTTTTCTCACCGTCAGGCTACGAGGTCCGTAAAAATTATGCAGGAGCCGATTTGATTTGCTACCTACCCTTCGACACCATCTTTAATGTACGGCGCTTTCTGAATTATGTACAGCCGCAAACTGCCTTTTTCATTAAATACGAATTCTGGCCCAATTACCTGACAGCACTCAAACGCCGTAAGATTCCAACTTATTTGGTTTCAGGTATTTTCAGAAAAGAGCAATTGTTCTTTAAAAACTACGCGCCTTTCTATCGCCGAATGTTAAATTCATTCACCCATCTATTTGTTCAGAATCAGGCTTCGATCGATTTGCTTGCATCCATCGGACGAACCTATGACGTAAGCATTTCTGGCGACACTCGTTTTGATCGGGTGCTCGAAATCCAGGCCGCTGCCAAGGATTTGCCTATTGCAGATATGTTTGCAAAAAGCACGAAAGGGAATGTGCTCATTGCCGGAAGTTCCTGGCCCAAAGATGAAGCACTTTTCATCCCCTATTTCAACGAGCATCCGAAATTGAAACTAATCATTGCCCCGCACGAAATTCATGAAGAACATCTTTTGTCGATCGAAGCGCAATTGAAACGGCCCTTTGTGCGTTATACAAAAACCACTCCTGAAGAAGCAGCTGCTTGTGACTGCCTCATCATCGATTGTTTCGGTTTGCTGTCTTCCATCTATCGTTACGGTGATATTGCATATATTGGTGGTGGTTTTGGTACCGGCATTCACAATACGCTGGAAGCAGCCGTCTACGGTATTCCTGTCATCTTTGGCCCCAATTTCGCCAAATTCCACGAAGCAAAAGAACTACTGGCTTGTGGCGGTGCGTTCACGATAGACTCTCAGGCTGCATGCATTGAGCAGTTGGAAGCACTTGATACGGATACATCCAACCGTATTAGCGCAGGTAAAAAAGCCGGTGAAATGGTAGTAAATGGCAGTGGTGGAACAGATATTGTACTAAAAACGATTTTCAACTGAATACCCCATAAAATGCAAGTCCAATATAGTCCAGCTCCGATTCTATTGATTGTTTTCAACCGACCCGATCATACCCGTCAAGTTTTGGAATCGTTGAAAAGAAACCCTTTAGCTATCGAAAGTGAACTACACATATTCGCGGATGCGTCGAGAGGCCCTAAGGATGATTCATCGGTGAACCAGGTGCGTGACATTATACGGAAAGCAGATGGATTCAAAGCTATTATTCTTCACGAAAGCCCAGTAAACAAAGGGTGTAGCTTGTCTGTACTTTCTGCCATCGACCTGGTACTTTCACTTCATAGCCGTTGCATCATCGTTGAGGATGACATTCTGGTTTCCCCTCTTTTTCTCGAATACATGAACCAGGCGCTCACGTTCTACGAAAACGATTCCTCCATTTTTAGCATCGGAGCCTATCGTTCAGCATTCAAGATGCCTGCAAACTATAAAGATGACGTTTATCTGTTGAGCCGTTCCTGCGCCTGGGGTTGGGGAACCTGGAAAAAGGCCTGGGATAAAATTTCGGTTGAACCGGATGAAATCAAACGGGATCTGAACGACCCGAATATCCGGAAAGAATTTGCCAAACATGGTGAAGATTGGTTGAGAACCTTTAAAGAAGACCCTGAAATCTGGGACCTGAGGGTTTCATACGGCATTTGGAAAAGTGGCATGTATACTGTAATGCCCGTTCACTCACTTACCCATAACATAGGCAGGGACGGATCAGGTGTACATTATAACGGAGGGGCGATGAAAACAAATCAGGTTGTTTCCTTCCCTACAGAATTGCCAAAGTTAAAACACTTAGACTCGATAGATGAGGGCATACGAATTGCTTTCCGCAAATTCACCCACAAACCAGCATGGAGAATAATCGCCACAAAATTGGCCAAGTCGTCGGGCATTTACCAACATTTACTACGTCAATCGGAAAATCTTTAAAAGGCCAAGTCATTATTTTTTCCAACGCCTCCAAATAGTCGGAAAAAGCGTTCGGATCCAAAACGTGACGAAGGTGTTCAGATACCTTTTCGGAAAAAAGGTTTTGATAAAGTACAGAAACTCGTTGTACGAATAACCCTTAGGCCCATACAAATTCCGGATACGTTTTTTCAAGGGTGGTATTTCAGCCTCTTCATACTTGGTGTGGTCATACTCGCATTCACCAGCATATCCGGGTAAAATCAACACAGGCAGACCTGCCCTGACCACGCGCATCGAATAGTCATAATCCGCGATGGATTGGATGTATTTCTCCGAAAATATTCCAATTTTTTCAACAACTGAGTGCGGAACAAGTAAAATATTGGCATTGGTAAACTCGCAAGATTGAAACGTTCCATTTGGCAAAACGGGCTCCGCTGCATAATTGTCAATGCTTTTCAACTTTTCTCCACCATAAGAATGCAATTTTGTTTTAGGATCCAGCGTGCTGCCCGAATAGATGCCAGACTTACCGAATTTTTCCCTAGCATAGGCATCTGCCTTCAACAGATTCCCCAATGCATCAGGATACATCACCGTATCGTCATTGATTAACCAGAAGTAGTCGAATTTACCCGTTTTTAAGGCCACACTCCAAGCCTTGCGCATTCCACCTGCCCAAAACAAATTTCCATCACCTGTCAAAATAGTCACCTGATCAAATCGTAACCGCACAGCATCGGAAGTTCCGTCTTTGGAGCCATCGTCAACCAGAAAAACCTCCATCCGAACACTGTCGGCTACCTTCTGAGCGTATACACTATCAAGACATTTCAGTGTTTTTTCCCGACGGTTGAAGCAGGTTAGAAGGACAGCGATTCTCTGGATAACCATATTGTACTAGTGGAGGGTTGAAGCTAGAAAACGTCAAAGGTAGAGATTGCCTCTCATTTCTCAAAGTGACAATCTCAACAAATAGCCCAAAATCTTAAAAAATCTTCGTACATTGCAGCATCTATTGAGTAACAATCATTCTCGATGCATGCTAACGATACAGCAGCGTAACATTACTCAAACATAGAAACTTAGCAATAGATATCAGACCTATGGAAATAATTGCTTTAGTCCCCATGAAAGCCCACTCCGAGCGAGTACCCAATAAAAATATCAAGCCATTCAATGGTGACCCCTTGTTTTTCGCCATCGTGCGGACTCTGCAACACACCGAGAGGATCACAAAAATCGTCATCAACACCGATAGCAACCGCATAGCTGACATGGCAACCAAAACGTTCAGCAAAGTTCAAATCAACTGGCGTCCCACCGAATTGCAAGGCGACTTCGTCTCCATGAACAACATCATCGATTTCGATCTCAAGAGCTTTCCGGAACAGGAACACTTTCTGCAAACCCATACGACAAATCCCTTGCTGAGGGTCGAAACGCTGACCAGAGCCATTGAACAATACGAAGAAGTACTGAAACAAAGCTATGATTCCGTCTTCGGAGTTACTCGGTACCTGTCACGCTTCTATTGGCAGAATGCACAGGCCATCAACCACAATCCAGCTGAGCTGATCCGCACGCAGGATTTACCGCCCATCTTTGAAGAAAACTCCAACCTCTACCTGTTCTCCAAAGCATCGTTTCATGCTGCAGACAAAAAGCGCATCGGGCTCAAACCTTACTTGTTCGAAATAAACAAATTGGAAGCCGTCGACATAGACGATGAGAGTGATTTCATCCTAGCTGAAACCTTGGCAAAACAATTCGGATCGGCGAAATGACCCCAACAGACCTCACCATGCTCTCAGGGCAACTGGAAGGTGAACTCTACATCGACCAGCTACACCGCATGCTGTATGCCACCGATGCATCGGCCTACAGGGAAGAACCCCTTGCCGTAGCCGTGCCCAAAAGTGAAGCAGACTTGCTAAAGCTGGTTCAATTCGCCGCAGCCAACAAACTACCCCTCATACCGAGAGCAGGAGGAACATCCTTGGCTGGTCAGGTTGTAGGTAAGGGACTGGTGGTTGACGTATCCAAGCTTCTCAACAAAATACTGGAGATCAATCCTGTAGAACGGTGGGTGAGGGTAGAGCCCGGTCTGGTTCTTGACGAATTGAACGCCTGCCTAAAACCATTAGGATTGTTTTTTGCACCTGAAACCTCCACCTCAAACCGTTGCTGCATTGGCGGAATGATAGGCAACAACTCCTGCGGATCTCATTCGCTGGTTTACGGTAGTACCAGAGAGCACACCCTCGAAGCCAACTGCATCCTCAGCGACGGAACTCAGGTTGTTTTCAAAAAACTGGACAAAAAGGCTGCCAAAGAGAAATCGAAACTCACCACCCTTGAAGGTCGCATTTACCGCAGCATCATTGATCTCATTACCAATAAGACCAATCGGCAGCTTATCGACGACAACTTCCCGGACAAACGGCTGACCCGAAGAAATTCCGGGTATGCCATCGATGCCCTCAGTAACGACTGGGAACAAACGGACAGCCTAAACCTCTGCAAACTCCTTTGTGGATCAGAAGGTACCCTAGCCTTTATCACCGAAGCCAAACTCAACCTTGAGCCGCTTCCATTACCCGAAACCGCTGTGATTTGCATGCATTGCAACAGTTTGGACGAAGCATTTCACGCCAATCTGGTGGCTCTCAAACATAAACCGGTAGCGATCGAACTCATAGACAGCACCATCCTCGAGCTCAGCAAAAGCAACCTCGCTCAGAATAAAAACCGATTCTTCATTAAGGGTGAACCAGCTGCCATTCTGGTCATTGAGCTGACCGAAGCCGAACGAATGCTCGTCGACCAAAAAGCAGACGCCATCGAGGCAGCCATGATCCAACAAGGCTTCGGCTACCATTTCCCCCGAATTTACGGAAACGATATTGCCAAAGTATGGAGTTTGCGTAAAGCTGGTTTGGGGCTGCTTTCCACCATGCCTGGCGACGCCAAGCCAGTTTCCCTCATCGAAGACACGGCCGTCATCCCCGAACGCCTGCCAGCCTATATGAAGGACATGACAGCCATGCTCGACAGCTACGGACTTAAATGCGTCTATCACGCCCACATCAGTACAGGCGAACTGCACCTAAGACCCATACTCAATCTGAAAGACACCAAAGACCGTGAAACGTTCCGAAAGGTTGCAACCGATACCGCCCTGATTGTCCGAAAATACAGAGGCTCCTTGAGCGGAGAACACGGCGACGGTCGTTTGCGGGGTGAATTCCTTCCCCTATTGTTTGGCCCCGAAACCTACCAATTATTTGTAGATGTCAAAAAAACCTTCGATCCCGACAGCCTGTTCAATCCGGGCAAGATTACAGCGACTGAACCCATGGACAGCAAACTGCGGTATGTTCCAAAGGTATTGGATGTGGAAACCTATTTCGATTTTTCGGCACAAAAGGGCTGGCTTTCGGCCGTCGAGCAATGCAACGGTGCTGGAGACTGTCGCAAGGCTACTCGGTTCGGAGGTGTCATGTGCCCTACGTTCAGAGTTACCAACGACGAGAAGTACTCCACCCGCGCTAGGGCCAACCTCATGCGGGAATACCTTATCGCACCCAAGAATTCAAGACCCTTCAGCCAACCCGAAGTACTGGAACTACTGGCCGATTGTCTAAGCTGCAAAGGTTGTAAATCGGAATGTCCTTCGAACGTGGATTTGGCCCGTCTTAAGGCAGAATACCTGCAACACCACTACGACGAGACACACATCCCCCTTCAGGTTTTACTCATTGCCAACCTGTCCAAGGTGGAGAAGCTGGGCTCGCTGTTTCCCACACTTTACAACGAAATCATCAGCCGCCCGCTTACAGCCAACCTGATTAAACGCCTGTTAAAGTTCGCCCCAGAACGTAAATTGCCCAAACTCTACAAACAGACCCTGACCCAGTGGTGTAAGGCAACACTTAAAAAAGAAAGCCACAGCCAACAACAAAAGCCCCTTGTCTACGTTTTTATTGATGAATTTACCGACTACATCGATGTTACCGTAGGCATCCGCTTTATCGAGCTCCTCCATAAATTAGGATACAGGGTAGCTTGCCCTGAACACGTCGGAAGTGGCCGAACGGAACTCTCAACTGGTATGGTAAAAAAAGCGAAGAAACTGGCTCAGACCAACATAAAATTGTTGCACGACAAAATAAGCGCCGAATGCCCGCTTGTTGGCATCGAACCCTCCTGCATCCTTAGTTTCAGGGACGAATACATCGATTTGGCAGGTCCCGAAAAAGCCAATGCCGTTGCTCTGTCAAAAAACGTACTGCTCTACGACGAATTTATCGTGCGCGAAATCAACGCAGGACGCATCGGCTCGGAAAAATTCACTGACCGATCCAGCAGCATCTATTTGCATGGCCACTGCCATCAGAAATCAATAGCCTCTGTAGAACCCTCCAAAATCATGTTGTCACTGCCTGTAAATTATCAGGTAAATGTCATACCTTCGGGCTGTTGCGGCATGGCTGGAGCCTTCGGTTACCATAAGGAGCACTATGCAATGTCCATGTCGATTGGAGAGGAGGTCCTTTTCCCGGTCGTCCGTGCCACATCCGAAGAGATTCAGATTGCCGCACCAGGCACCAGTTGCAGGCAACAAATCAAGGACGGAACAGGCCGTACCGCCTTGCATCCGGTCGAAATATTATACAACGCATTGAAATTCAACGAATAAAATCAATACTATGGAATTCATTGAGAAAGTAAAACGCCTTAAGAACGGTGGCAACGACCTGATCCTCGGAAGCTGGATCAACTCCGTCAGTCCCATTGTTACAGAAATCATGAGCCAGTCCGGTTTCGATTTTCTCTGCCTCGATGCCGAACATTCGGCCCTCGACTACTATACCTCCCTGCAGCTGTTTCAGGCTATCAAAGCCGGCAATCCGGGATGCGCCCCGCTGGTCAGGATGCAGGGCAACCAATACACTGACACCAAGCGCTATCTGGATGCGGGCGCGCTCGGCGTCATCGCACCCCTAGTCAATACCAGAGCCGAAGCCGAGTATCTGGTCGAATCCGTCAAATATCCACCCAAGGGACGTCGTGGCGTTGGTTATGGCCGAAGTCACGATTATGGTTTCAATTTCGACAACTACATGGCCGGTGCCGAAGAGAACATCTTTATTGCCATCCAGATTGAACACATCGACGGTGTGAAGAATTTTGAAGAAATTGCTTCCGTAAAAGGCATCGACGCTGTCTTTATCGGTCCATACGACCTGACCGCCTCCATGGGCATCACCGCCCAGTTCAACCATCCTGACTACATAGCCGCGCTGGAACATATTATCGGTATTTGCCGGAAACACAACCTTATAAACGGCATACATGTGGTGCAACCCAACACGGATGAAGTCCTGCAGAAGTACCAAATGGGCTATAACCTGATTGCTTACAGCCTGGATATTACCATTTTGGGAACCAATTGCCGCAACGCTGTACAAACCATCCAAAACGAGTTAAAACGCTAAAATCATGATCTACGACAGAAAAGTAACGGCTATTGTCCTTATCAAGGCTGAAACCGAAAAACCGAACGGCACCCTAAGGTTGTTCAACAACAAACCCCTGTACCGCACGCTGCTCGATAAACTCGAAAATATCTTCGCCATCGATGAGGTACTGGTGGATACCGATATCAAAGAACTCCAGGATGAGCTTCCCAGATTCTACAAGAAAGCAAAATACATTCAACGTTTCGAAAGACTGTCCAAAAGCGATACCAACGTCAACGACATCATTGCCTACGACCTAACCCAGACTGACAACAGCGAAATTTTCATCCAAACCCATGTCAACAAGCCCCTGCTCAAAAAAGAAACCATAGCCAAGGCACTTAAAAAGTTTGTTGAACTCGAAGACCATTACGATTCCCTGTTTTCGGTAAACACCTATCAAAGCCGCTTCTACGATCACGCCTTCAAACCCATCAACCACGATGAGGACAATCTGGTCAGAACACGCGATCTCAAGCCCGTATACGAAGAAAACTCCTGTTTTTACATCTTTACGAAAGAGTCGTACCAACAGAGCAAACACCGTACCGGCAACAATCCATACCTCTTCGACATACCCAGTATCGAAGCCCTTGAACTCAAGGACGGACTCTCCTACAAACTGGCCGAAATACTTATGCTTTATCAGGAACTCTAACATGGAAAAATACAGAATACTCATCACAACCTACCCCTTCGGAAAATGTGGAAACAAACCCATGCAACTGCTGGAACAGTCGGGGCACGAGATCGTTAACAACCCATTGAACCGTCGACTCAAGACTTCTGAAGTGCATGCCCTAATCAAAGATTTCGACATCATCATCGCCGGTACCGAAAACTACCCCGTCGAAGCGCTCGAGAACTCGAGGGTCAAAGCCATCTGCCGCGTGGGCATCGGTCTGGACAACGTCCCCCTAAATTACTGCCTGGAAAAAGGCGTCACCGTAACCTACACCCCGGATGCCCCCTCCCAGGGTGTAGCCGAGCTGACCGTAGCCAATATCCTGAATCTGAGCCGTTACATCCTGCAATCCGACCGTTCCGTACGCGAAGACGCTTGGAATCGTTACCTGGGTTTCCTTCTCGAGGAAATGACCATTGGCGTGGTAGGCCTGGGACGCATCGGAGCCAAAGTGGTCAAGTTGCTGCAACCGTTCAATACCAGAATACTGGCCACCGAAATTGCCGACAAGACTGAGTTTGCCAAAAGCCAAGGCATCGAACTGGTTGATAAAAGGACCCTGTTCCAACAGTCGGACCTGGTCACTCTGCACATACCCAGTAACAAAGATACCTTCCAATACGTCAATAGAGAAGTATTGTCCTGGATGAAAACAGGAAGTTACCTCATTAATACTTCACGCGGTCCTGTCGTGGACGAGGCTGCACTGTACGACGCCATTGTGCAGGACCACCTCAACGGTGCAGCCCTCGACGTCTTCAACACCGAACCCTACGAAGGCAACCTGCTGACACTCAACAATGTCATTTTTACAGCTCACATGGGTGCATCCGCTCATAAATCCCGCTACCTGATGGAACTTGGAGCTGCTGAGGACTGCCTGAATTACATCAACCAACAGCCTTTGTTCAACGATGCGCTGACCCCAGAAAACTTAAGTTCATCCATCTTTTAAATTTTAACAGCCTTGAAAAACTTCGACAACATCCGACAAGCCATTCTAGATGCCAACACCAACCCAGCCCCAGTCAATGACGTATTGGGTGGATTCTCCGGCGAAAAATTACTAAGTACCCTCATCAACCTTTCCAAAATCGAGCTCAACGAAAACACAGTATATCTGGAAGTCGGTGTCTTTCAGGGGCTTTCTCTGCTTTCCGTAGCCAACAACCTGAGCAATAGCGAAGTCTACGGCATCGACAACTTCGCCTTTTTCGATCCAGACCATAAAAACGAAACCATCGTCAACGAACGCATCAGCAAATTGAAGCTTAAAAACGTTCACCTCATCAACCGCGATTACGAAGATGCCCTCAACAACCTGGGCGATTATCTGGGGAAAAAAAAGGTCGGCATTTTCTTTGTAGACGGCCCCCACGACTACCGCAGCCAATTGATGTGCCTGCTGCTCATTCAACCCTACCTGGCAGAAAACGCCATCATCCTCATCGACGATAGCAATTACCGCCACGTCCGTCTGGCAAACAGTGACTTCCTGCAGGCTAACAAGGAATTCAAACTTATTTTCGAAGCGTATACCCCCTCGCACCCCAACAATATGGATGCCGAAACCCTGAAAAAAGCCAAATCAGGCTGGTGGGACGGTGTCAATATCCTGGTACGCGATACGGAAAACAGCCTCCCGACTGTATTGCCGCCCACCCTCAGAGACCGCACTTTGCAGGAAAACGAACACCTGCTGCAAACCGAGAAATACCCGACCCTGGCCCTGAGAATGGCCGTCAACCTGCGCAAACTCGGAAAGCTGCTCTCTATCAGACCCAAGTATAAGGATATGCCTGTCGGTCAGTACGATAGCCTGAACACCTACAGCGAAAACCTGACCGCTTTTCACCTTATCAACTAAATGCAAGCACCCAAGAATCCCTTTTTAGCCAGAATTTGGAACTCTCCCACCATCACCACCTGGGGGAGCTTCATCACTAAGAGCCTGTATGCCATAGCCATACTGCCCATAATTACTACGAAGTTTCCACAGCAGGACATCACCGTATGGCTCATGCTCAACATCTTCATCGGTTTTCAGGGCCTGGCCGACCTGGGATTCAGCAACACATTTATCCGAGTTATTTCCTACGCAGTTGGCGGATTAAAGAAAATTGAAAAATTTGACAGTGATACCAAACTCGAACGGAAGGAAGGGCCCAATTGGGAATTGGTCGAACGCATCTACGCCACCACGTCCAAAATGTTTCTGTATCTGGCCTTCTTGTTCACTGTCGCATTCCTAATTTTCGGTTTCATTGGTTTGAAAAAGCCCATCAGCCTGACCAACGAAAGCATCTATGGCTGGCTTTCCTTCGCCGTGGTGGTTGTGGTCACCTTTTTCAATATCTATTACAGCAAATACAACATCTTCTTGCAGGGAGTCAACAAGATAGCTCTCCTGCGCCGCTGGGAAACGTTCTTCTCCCTAGGCTCCATTGTTGCGCTGTTCATCGTCCTGAGCGTCTCCAATTCCTATTTCTACCTGATACTCACCCAGCAAATCTTTGCGTTGCTGTCCATCTTTAGGAACCGCTACCTCACCAGACGCTACAACGAAGGCATCGTCACCACCTTCAAGACCCTAAAAATGGATAAGGAACTCCTCAAATCCCTGTTCCCGGCTGCCTGGCGCTCCTGGCTGGGGGTCATGATGTCCTATGGTGTCGTACAAGTGAGCGGCATCATTGTCGGTCAGTCCAGCAATTCCGCGATGACCTCTTCTTACCTGTTTACCCTGCGGCTCCTCGACCTGATCAAGAACTTCAGCATAGCCCCCTTCTACAGCAAGATACCCCTGATGAGCCGGCTTTTTGCCGAAAACAAGAAAAACGAAATCCTGGGACTTGCCCGTCAAGGCATGTTCCTCTCACTGAGCGTCTTTGCTATCGCCACCGTCGGTCTAGGTCTTATGGGCAACATCCTGCTCGGCATGATACACAGCCACATCACACTGGTCAGCGGCCCCCTCTACCTGCTGCTCGTCTTGGCATTTTACACCGAACGCTATGGAGCCATGCACATCCAATTGCACAGCCTAACCAACAACATTGTTTGGCACATCGCCAACGGCATCACCGGCATCATTTTTATCCTGACCACCATCCTACTCATGCGCTATACCAATCTGGGCATCATCAGTTATCCCATTGGAATGCTGGCGGGAAATCTTCTGTTTTACTGTTGGTACACCGCTTATCATTCCTATTCGTTCTTTAAAATGAATTTCATCACCTTCGAAACAAAATCGTCCTTACTACCAACGATCATCATTCTGGTGTATCTATTTTTCAACATTTAAGCCTTATCAATATGGTAATTAAGACTTTAAGCAATAAACTATTTGTCCGTCACTGGAAAAAATCCTTGTATAAACAACTGGAAACTTTCCGAAACATCCATTCGGGTGAAGATTGTTTCATCATCGGCAACGGCCCCTCACTGAACAAGATGGACTTAACCCTCCTGAACGATTATCATACCTTTGGCCTGAATAAAATTTATCTTATTTTTAAGCGCCAACCTTTGAAATTATCCTACCATGTCGCTGTCAATTCCCTAGTCATCGAGCAAAGTAAAGACTATTTCAACACGAGCGATTGCCCCACCTTCCTGGCCCAGGAAGCCAAGTGGAAAAACAAGATTCGCTCCAAAAACACCTTTGCCATCTGCGATCTCCTCTACGAAGACCTCTTTTATAAGGACATCACGAAAGGCATCACCCCAGGTTACACCGTCACCTACGTTGCCATGCAAATAGCTTATTTCATGGGCTTCAAGCGGGTATTCCTGGTAGGTGTCGACCATAATTTTGCCCAAACCGGTCAAGCCAACGAGAAGCAACGCTTGAACGGTGATGATCAAAATCATTTCGACCCCAATTATTTTAAAGGTCAAGATTGGCATTTAGCCGATTTGGAAAAGTCAGAAATCTTCTACTCCATTGCCAAATACATCTATGAAAAAAATGATCGCAGCATATACGACGCCACTATAGATGGGAAGTTGGATATCTTTCAAAAAATCAACTACGAAGAAGCTCTTAAACTTGCAAAAAAAAAACTTGAAACCCATGGAAAATAACAAATTAGAGTTGTTGGATACTAGTTTGCTCCAAGCTAAAGAATTTCAACTCGTTCAGCATTGGCTGACTGTGTTTAAGGCAGAAATTGGTTGGCATTATTATTTAGACCTTATTTGGCAAGTACGAGAAATCAAGAAACTGAATCTGCCTCCACATGCAACCATCATCGATGCAGGCGCAGGATCGGGCATGATGCAGTTTCTCCTTGCCAGTTTAGGGTATACAGTATTAAGCATTGATTTCAATGAAAGGCCGATTCCACCACGCTATGCGAAGATATTCAAGATTCAGTCTAAAAGTAACCGTGTTTTTACGAACGATTATATCAAGCACTTGAACACCATACATGCAAAGCAAAAGAAAAAAAATCTCCCAGGTAGAATCCTGAACATTCTAAAAGTGTTAAATCCCAGCTATGTCTTTGAATATATAAAAACAAAGTTTGTACCTTACGGTAGCATTACGTTTATCACGGCCGATTTTTCCAACCTGGATTTTATACCCGATCATTCCATCGATGCCATCGTCTCCACCAGTGCCATCGAGCATAATGAAAGCATGGAAACACTTTCGCTTTCCATCGACGAATTCAAACGCGTACTAAAGAAAGGTGCTTCCATGTTCATCACCACCAGCGCCGCAGAAGAAAAAACATGGTGGCATGAACCTTCCAAAGGCTATTGTTACAGCGAATCAGAGTTGAAAAGGCTATTTGATTTTCCAACAGTATCATCCAACTATACTAGTTATAAGCAAATTTTCTCCCATATTAAAGGGTCCCGTTTCCTGCAGGATAAGTTACCTTCATTTTACTTTAACAACCCAAACTGCGGTATGCCCAATGGAGTATGGGATCCAACGTATATACCCGTAGGAATTATTAAACAGGTATAGCAATACAGACTAGGTAAATAGAACGAGTATTGACTCAGCAGGCTAACCTATCAATGCTGAATCACTTTTTCTATCTGCTTGCGTGTGAAATTCTTCACGACTGAGTGAATTAGATTCTATCAATTGGGAGGCCATTTTTCGAACTGAAAAATGTATCTTTGTATACCTGTGAACCCATGAGCATAGCCTAACACAGGCTCTAATATAGAATAACATGGACATTTATGAGAACTATATTAACATCGGTTTAGGAAGCGGCGCACAGACTGTTTCCAAAATCCGCCAGTTTGAGAAAAATTACAAACGCTACTTCCCCAAAGACAAAGGAGCCGACATCTTAGATATCGGACCTGGCAAAGGAGAAATGCTGTCCTGTCTTTCCGGATTGGGTTATACGAACCTACAGGCAGTTGATATTTCAGCATCGGTCGTACATTTTGTCAAAGAGTTGGGATTCAATGGCTTTTTAGCAAATGACTTGCCCACCTTTCTGAAAGGACAAAAATATTCCCTCATAACAATGTGTGACGTAGTGGAACACATCCCTAAGGATCAGATCGTTGAAATCATGTCTGCCGTTCGTAAAGCATTGACCGAGGATGGTGTTCTGATTGTTCAGGTGCCCAACATGCAATCCATTACCGCCAATATCTTTATGTTCGATGACTTCACCCACCAAACCGGTTATACGGAACGAAGCCTGGCTCAAATGCTCCATCTTGCCGGTTTTTCAACGGTTGAATGCCATGGTTTTGACTTTCTGGATAATGGACCAAAATCGAAACTACAGTCTATGATGCAAAAGTGTCTTTGGTTCTTTGTCCGAAGCGCCCGAAAGATCAACGGTACGATGCCACACCGTCTGTTACATCCCGTCTTTTTTGCCGTAGTCCGCAAATAAAATGCAGGTCAACGTAGTCATACCAGTCTATTCACCCACCCTCAGCCGGACCGAGGTGATTTCGCTGATTCAATGCCTTATAGTACTGAAAAACTACAACATTACATTAGTAACCCACAGAGATGTGGACGTCAGCTTCTATCAAGATCTGTTTTTGCAAGAGAAGAAACCATTCAAGGTAACCTATTTTGATTGTTCCTATTTCGAGAGCATTTTCACCTACAGCAAATTGCTTTTAAGTCGTATATTCTACGCTCGATTTGCCGAATATGATTACATTCTGATTTATCAGCTTGATGGTTTTGTATTCAGGGACGAGCTGACCGACTGGTGTAAAAAGGGATACGATTACATCGGTGCTCCTTGGTTCAAACATTATGGAGTCAATTATGAAGGAAATGAACTTTGGAAAGTGGGTAATGGCGGCGTTTCACTTCGGAAGGTTTCCACTTTTCTGAACGCTTTCGACCAGCCTTTCCCTTTCAAGTCTTCTTGGTTTTTTATCAGTAGCATGCGAAAAAAAGCATTCCTCTCCCAACTTCTCAGAACCATCCAAATGCTTTTTGTGCTTACCTTTGACCGAAAAACAGTAGAGTACATTCTGCAACATTATACGGACGAACGGGTCAATGAAGATTGCTTTTGGGCAGAAGCCTTCCAGGGGACATCCCTGAAGCTGAACATACCAGATGTTTTGACCGGAGCCCGTTTTTGTCTGGAGAAAAAACCATCTTACACCTACGAACTGATTGGTAATCAGCTACCATTTACTTGTCACGCCTTCGAAAAATACGAGTATGAAACGTTTTGGAAAGATATCATAGAACGTGTTCATGCACAAACCATACAATCATAAAAGCAAACCCGTAAAAACCAATAACATGAAAGGCTTTAATTTTAAGAAGTACCTGCCGCATTTGCTGGCCATTGTGATTTTCTTCGCATTGGCTGTTTTCTATTTTTCACCAGTCATGTTCGAAAACAAAGACTTGCCGCAGGGTGACGTCACCAGCAGTCTTGGCTGGGGAAACGACCTGCGCGAATATCACGACAAAACCGGAGAATATGCGTTTTGGTCCAATGCCATGTTTGGCGGCATGCCGGCAAACTATGCCTATATGCCGAATACAAACAATATTTTCCAAAAATTTGCAAACGTCCTCATGTTGAATCTGCCACCACTGCATGTGGGGGTATTTTTCCTCTATATGCTTGGCTTTTACATCTTCCTGCTTGCTATCGGTTGCTCTTCTTGGTTAAGCATTATCGGTGCGATTGCCTACGCTTTGGCATCCTATAACTTGATTATTTTGGATGCCGGCCATGTAAACAAAGGCCTAGTGATGGCCACGATGGCACCAATCATCGGTGGTATCATACTTACCTACCGAAAGAAATTCCTTCTGGGAAGCCTGATCACCCTATTCTTTACGGGAATGAATGTGTTGTGGAATCACCAGCAAATTAGCTATTACCTGCTGATCATCATTTTTGTATTAGGAATCGTTTACTTCATTTACGCGATTAAAGAACACACCGTGAAAGACTTTTTCAAGTCTTCATTGATTTTGGTCGTTGTGGCTGTATTAGCCGTTTTGCCTGCAATGGACCGCTTGCTTCCGACAGCCGATTACTCCAAGGAAACGATGCGAGGAGGTGCTGTTTTGAAACAAAATCCCAATGGTGTAAAAGAGAAATCAGGCTTAGATATTGATTACGCATTTATGTGGAGCTATGGAAAAGCGGAATCAATGACACTTTTGATTCCAAACTTTTATGGAGGCAGCTCCCAATACGACATCGGAAGAGATTCCAAAACCTATGAAGCCCTTCGCCAAACTGGCCAAGGCGAACAATTCTGCAAACAATCCCCTGCTTATTGGGGGGACCAGCCTGGCACTTCCGGCCCTGTTTACATCGGTGCCATCATTTGCTTCCTCTTTGTGTTGGGGCTGATCATCGTCAAGGGTCCAGAACCCTGGTGGATTCTGATAGCTACAATTATTGCCTTAGTTCTCTCTTGGGGACGAAATTTTGAGGGCGTCAATGAATTCCTGTTCAACTACTTGCCACTTTACAACAAATTCCGCACGCCTTCCATGGCATTGGTCATTGTGGAAGTGACCATGGCGACACTGGCCATTTTGGCAATCAAGGAAATATGGACGCGTAAGGACAAAGCAAGCATGCTCAAACCTGTTTATATTGCCGCTGGCATCACTGGTGGTTTATGCTTGTTGTTTGCGTTGTTCGGGGGAAGCATGTTTAGCTTCACAGGAGCCACGGATGCTAGTTTCCCAGCCTGGTTGGTTCAAGCCATGCAAGAAGACCGCAAACACATGTTGACATCTGATGCTTGGAGATCGCTCATCTACATCCTATTGGCGTTCGGCATGATTTGGCTGTTCCTGAAAGCAAAAATTAAGCCTGCTTTACTCCTAAGTGCTTTGGGATTACTGATCTTAGTTGATTTATGGTCGGTTGACAAACGCTTCCTAAACGACGATAGCTTCCTGCCCAAACGTACGGCCAAAGCCATCACACCTACTGAAAATGACTTGAAAATTCTACAGGATAAAGACCCTGACTATCGTGTATTGAATTTGGCAACCAACACCTTCAATGAATCCAAGACCTCTTTTTTCCACAAATCCATTGGCGGGTACAGCCCAGCCAAGTTCCGTCGTTATCAAGACATCATCGATTATCATTTATCGAACAGAGGTGTCAATATGAAAGTGCTGAACATGCTGAACACCCGTTATGTCATCGTTCCGACCGAGCAAGGCGGGTCTACTGTTCAGATGAATCCAGATGCATTGGGGAATGCCTGGTTCGTGGAAAGTATTCAATGGGTGAATTCGCCTGATGAAGAAATCAATGCCTTGACCAACTTTAACCCTCGCAAGGTGGCCATCATCGACAAGGTTTGGCAAAAAACGCTGGGGATGGACGTGATCGGAAAAAGCGATAGTTCCTCCGTGCTTCTTACGAGCTATTCTCCCAAAAAGCTGGTTTACGGTTACGATGCTAAATTTGAGAACTTGTGCGTTTTCTCAGAGGTTTTTTATAAGACTTGGCGTGCCTATGTGGATGGTGTCGAAGTGACTCCGATCCGTGTCAATTACATTCTAAGGGGTCTTAAAGTCCCTGCAGGAAAGCATCAAATCGAGTTTCGCTGTGAAGATACCTTGTATGCTAAAAGTACGCAGATTTCCCTCTGGGCTTCCATTCTGGTGAGTTTAGTCATGATCGGTCTTCTAGCCGGACTGTATTATGAATACAGAAAAAAGAAACGTGCTGCAAAATCCTAAATGTTCATGAGAGTCTCCATCATCACCATTACATACAATCCTGGCGAGCTGTTTGACAGAACGGTCAACAGCGTTTTGAATCAAAGTTTTACAGACTTTGAGTATGTGGTGATTGATGGTCAATCGAATGACAAAACCATCGATAAAATCGGACAATACGTTCCTGCCTTCTCCGCTAAAGGCATTCCTATACATTGGATCAGTGAGCCTGACAAGGGTATATATGACGCCATGAACAAGGGGTTGAGGTTGATTTCGGGTGATTATGTTTGGTTTGTAAACGCAGGTGACATCCTTGCCTCTCCTGAAACATTAAATGATATATTCATGTCCATTTCATCGGAGGAAACAAGCCCTGACTTCATTTACGGTGAAACGCTGATTGTCGATTCCACCGGTGCGGTCCTGGGCGAACGACGATTGAAGGCACCCAAGAAGCTCAACTGGAAAAGCTTCCGGATGGGCATGCTGGTCTGTCACCAATCCATGTTGGTCAAACGCACACTGGCTTCGGAATTTGATTTAAAATACAGGTATTCCAGTGATTTTGATTGGACCATCCGTTGCCTCAAAAAAGCAACAGTCATACATAACACCGGCCAGATTCTTTCTCATTTCCTGGACGGCGGTGTTTCCAAGAAAAAGATGAAGGCATCCTTGAAAGAACGCTTTCGAATCATGACCCATTATTACGGTTGGCTCCCAACGGTACTCAGACACCTTTGGTTTATTATCAGAGCTGCATGGTTTAAGTTATTTCATGGATGGATTTAATAAATCTTCAAAAAGTCAAACTCATAGTACACCCCATAATTCCATTACCATGAAACCCAAACCTTCAACACCTGGCAAGAGTCAAACCACCACGAGGAAGGCTTCGTCGGGGAAACCGATACAAAAACCTGCCGTTGAAAAAATCCCTACCTCTGGTAGCTGGTTCACCTTCCTGTTCAAACCCTACAACTTGCTTTTTGGTTTGATTGCCATTATGTTCCTTGTCTGGTGTACTAAAAATGTCAGCTCCTACAATTGGGTATACAACGGCTTGCTGAAAGATGGTTATAAGTATTGTGGAAATGTTCAGAAAGAAATTAATAATCGAACCCAGAACGTCAGCGACCCAGTAAAGAAACGTCAAATTGCCTACGATACAAAATTGGAGGCAAAAGTTGGTACCGAGTTTATGGTTATGAAAATGATACGGGACAACACACCGCCCAATGCCATCATCCTGTTTCCGCCCCCATTGGTCATGACCCAAAAGACTTCCTATTTAACCTTGAGGTATGAAATCACGATGAAACCCTATGCGTCTTATTTCTTATATCCACGCACAGTGGTCTATGAACAGGAAAAAGGGAAAAACCCATTTTACGAAAAAGCGCAATTCATTTTTGTATTGCATGGCTGGGGCTTTGATCATCTGGATTACGAGCCTCAACAAAAAAATGCTGTTGACATCCTGCCTATCCACAAAACCCAAACCAATTAAAGATAGTTCATCATGATCATACTTGGTATAACCCTTTCCCTGCTTCTTGGAGCGTCCATTATGCTAGCCATTTCCACCAAATTCACATTGCTGGAATATCTTAGTTATTCGTTCCCTTTGGGCATTGGTACACAAACTTTTCTCATGTCATTTCTCGATTGGAGCAATGTTGGTATAACCCGTTGGGGAATTATAATTTTTAGTCTTATTGTCATGGCAGTATGTCTTTTAAAGGCTTTCCAAAACCTAAAAAAGGACCCTGAATTCCTAAGTCGATGCTCTTTGAAGCATTTTAAATTGCCAAAGCCCAATATTGCATGGATACTTTTCACCTTCCTGATTCTTTGGTTTGAAGGTATGAATTTTTACAAAACCGTATATTTTCCAACATTTGATACTGACGGCATCCGTGGTTTCACCTTTGCCGGGATGGCAATTGCTGCAGAAGGCACTTTAAAGGGTTTGTCTTTATTCACAAGTCCTAACTATAACTTTCAAGGAAACGCAGGCTTATCATCATACGCACCCTTCGCGCAACTTGCTTACGGATATGTTTTTCTGTTTGGTGCTACTGCTTCAAAAATTGTCAATGCACTGATGTACTTAAGTTTACTGGGAATTTTCTACTCCTTGCTTAAGCGAATGACTACCCATACAGCAGCAGCCTTTTTTACGTTCATGATGATGATCACCCCGGAAATGCTGGCTTTCTCAGCACTTTCAGGAATCAATGTTCTTCATACTGTTTTTGCTAGTTCAGGTTTGCTTTTAACCGTAATATGGTTTTATAAAAAAGATCCCAAATTATTGATTCTATCGGCCTTATTATTGGCTATGAACTGTTTAACCCGAAATGAGGGCATCGTATTTTCAGGAATTGCCAGTTTATTAGTGGTCTACCGGTTATTTACCAAAGACATTGATTGGAAGAAGAGCCTGCTATTTTTCGTGACAGCATTCTTTGGGTTCATTTATTGGATCCTTTTCCTGAAAGCCAATCAGATTCATTCAGGTAGCAACTTGATCATCACTCATCTGTTCTGGGACAGCGATAAGCTTGCCACCATGTATCGGGAGTTGAAACCACTGTACCTGAACACCCAGTATTACGGCATCGGGGTCGTAGTTTTTGGTCTGATGCTGTTGGGCAATATATGGAATATATTCCGAAAAGGCGATCAGGTGGCTTTGCTAGTAGCCACCCTTGGGGTGATGTTTTTATACACTCTCCTAATTTATCAGATTGATTATGTGTGGGATAGCATTGAGAATGTGTTGCGTTATTCCTACAAACGCTTCTTCTTCTCCTTCATCCCACTGTTATGGTTCTACATTGCCACCAACGGTATTACGATGTGGGCGACCAAAAAGACAGACAATCTGCTGTATCGCAAATAAGGATTTAAAGTTTGTACAGGGATTCCTGTTCCTTGATTTTCCGTGAGGCGCGACCGGTAAAAGCCTCATCCAAGAAACCGATGCCATAGCCGAAAAGTTGGGTGTAGGCTGTTGCAACGGATAAAAATGCAATTCTTAGACGTTTGTTTTTGATCCAGGAGTCCGTGAAAAGCAACAGCGCATACAACGCGATAAAAAGAAACCATAGCGGTGTAGAAAAAAGGGCCAACAACAAGAGTGCCAAATGACCGAGCACAAAGATTACAGGCAACGTATGCACCGCTTTTAAAGAACCAGGATGTGCTTTGGTGAGTACAATGCGCGATTTTCCGAAGGTATTGACTTGCAAGAAAAACCGACGAAGGTCCACCCTGCGTTTGTGATACACGAAAGCGTTTCTGTATAGTTTCGTTTCCATCCCGTTTTCACGGACACGAAGGCTGAAATCGATGTCTTCACCAATCATGGACCGGAATCCCTTGGTCACTTCAAATGCTTTTCTGGAAATCCCCATGTTGAACGAACGGGGATTGAATTTTTCCATCTGCTTGGCTCCACCTCGGATACCACCAGTCGTAAAGAACGAAGTCATCGAATAATTCACGGCTTTTTGCATATCCGAGAAGCTGTCATCCGCATTATCCGGCCCTCCGAAACAATCCGCAGGTTCTGCCTTCAGTCCGGCTTCGACAGCCTCAAAATACCCCGATGGAATCACACAATCTGAGTCATACAGGATAAAGTAATCGCCTTTTGCCTGTTCCATACCGTAATTGCGGCGGTAACTCCTGTCAGTACCAGGAATAAAGAAATAATGAACATCCAAACGGTCCTTAAAGGACTCGGCAACCAGGTCGCATTTATTTGGTGAATTGTCCTCCACAATGATTACCTCAAAATCTTTGTACGTCTGCAACGTCAGGCTTTCCAGCAACTCAGCCATTTCATCCGGCCGGTTGTAAATAGGAACAATGACACTGTACTTAGGCATGATAAATATTCATCTCAAAATAACGAAATAGCTGGCGAATTCCCTCTTTCATATCGCACAATGGTTTAAAACCAAAGTTTTTAAGTGCAGTATGATCAATTTGATAGCGTGGATTTTCAGAAAAAAGAGAAAAATCAGTTACCACTTCTCCTAAAGGTGTGGTAACTGGAATTTCAAGTCCATATAATTCCATATATACATCTTTGACTATACCCGCTAATTCCAATAATGTACGCGTTTCTCCTGAAGAAATCTGATACGTGCTGTGACCTTTAGTTTTGGGTGCTTTTTCCAATATGATCTCCATCGCTCTACAAACATCACTACCGTGAATAAAGTCACGTTGTGGTGAGCCATCTGAAAGCAATTTGATGGATTTATTAAAATAAGCAGAGCGACACAAATCATTAACAGCCAACCACCAGCAATTATTTTCAGGGAAGACAGGCGTTCCATAACTATTTGAAAGCCTAATAGTCAGACAGTTAACATCCGATGTTCGGTTAAAATAATCACAAACCAATTCTGACATAGAATGTGTCAATGCATAAACATTGCCTGGATTATACGGTCTATCTTCATGGATAACCTCAGCAGGAAGTCCTCCATAAACATGAATTGTAGAGAAGAATATGAACGTTTTAAGACCCTTTTTCGAAAATGCATCCAATAAAGTCCAGCTAGGATGTACATTTACTCGTAAAGCCTCTTCAGCAGAAACAACTTGAGATTGATGGTGATCCATGGAGACCAAATGGATTATTGAATCAAAAGATCTTTCTTTAAGCACAAGAATCGTATCTTGTTCCGCCACGCTACCAACTAAAACTTCCTCCATTAAATTACACCAATTTTCATCTTTCGGAGCTTCAGGGTAACAAAGGGCAGTAACAAGATGTCCTTTATTGGCTAAAAACTGGCTGAACTGTGCACCGAGATAGCCGTTTGCACCCGTTATTAATATCTTTTGTTTTTCCATGATATCATCTAAAAGGATATTGAATCCTGTCAAGTTCTGCACGTTCTACCTCTTCAGGATCGTGTTCCATATCGGCCATATTTAGTAATAGGTTCAATCCGTCGTCTAGTCCTTCAAAAGCCATCCAGATTCCGGGCGAAACAGTTAGGCGCTGATAATTATCAGGCCCGATTTCAACGGCAAAAGTTTGACCTTTTGAAGAGCTCTCCGGTCGGTCGTCATGCATGACAAAACGGATTTTTCCAACAGGAACAACCAGATTCAGCGTCATTCGAAGGTGCTTTTTCCAAGGTTTTACCTCCCCGGGATGAACCGTTGAAAAATAGGCTTCCCCAAAATCGGTAAAACCTGGATCAGATTTCTTCATACCATGAAAAATATCTCCTTTGGGATGATAAATCTGTTTTAGCGGAGTTAAAAGGACACCTTCCATTGGGCAGCATTTTAATCGGCGATCGTCCAAATCTGAGTACGTTCAGATGCTTTGGCCTGATAGGTCTTCAGCTGATCCATCGTAAACGCATACATATCGGAGGAAGTCTGATTACAGGCTTTGTACCATTCGGCAGTGAAGGCTATCAGTTCCTTGTAATCAAGCGTCGGGGTCCATTTTAGAAAGAATAGTGCTTTGTCACAATTGAGTTTGAGTAAACCCGCTTCGTGGAAAGGAATGTTGCCGGTGATGGTATAAGGTTGAACGCCTGCAGGCATCCCAAAAATCGTTCCGACGGCTGATAACAGTTCGACCACCGTATGATTGTTTTCCGCCTGAGGACCAAAGTTGAAGGACTGTCCATGCAGATTCTTATCCTGTGAAAGCTTTTGGCCTAGCGTTAGGTAACCGCTCAAAGGCTCCAACACATGTTGCCAGGGGCGAGTTGCTTTCGGACTGCGGATTTCAACCGGCTGTCCTTTGCTCCAGGAGCGAATGCAATCGGGAATGATGCGGTCCAATGCCCAGTCGCCGCCACCGATGACGTTTCCGGCACGGGCGGTGCAAAGACGGACCTTGCAGCTTTCTTTCTGGAAAAAGGAATGAAAATAGCTTTTGAATATGATTTCAGCAGCACCTTTGGAGCCGCTGTAGATATCCCTGCCACCCATAGGGTCGGTTTCCTTGTAGCCCCATACCCATTCGACGTTGTCGTAACATTTGTCGCTGGTGATCATAACGGCCGTGCAATCCGGATTCTCCAAACGTAAAGCTTCCAACACATTGGCGGTGCCCATTACATTTGTTGAAATCGTATCGAGTGGAGCATCGTATGAAACGGAAACCAATGCCTGTGCCGCCAGGTGAAATACGAATTCAGGCTGAACTTCGCGGACGATTTCCTGCACTTTAGCAGCATCACGGACATCGGCCCAATAATGATGAATTTTTTGTTCGATGCCCAATTGATTGAACATGCAGGTTTCACCCGGAACACTGTTAGACAGGCCATAAACATCAGCGCCCATTTCGAGCAGCCAAAGACTTAGCCAACTACCTTTAAAGCCGGTATTACCGGTCACCAGTACTTTTTTTCCTGTATAAACGCCGTTGAAAAGGGCATTTTTCTTTACCATTTCACCCATGGTGCTGTATTGTTTTGATAAATTTCATTGAGCAAGTTGTATTCTCGGGACGTATCCATCGGTTGCCAGAACCCGTCGTGCTCGAATACCTGCAACTGACCGTCAACCACGAGTTTGTGAATGGGTTCCTGTTCAAACACCAGATTTTCGTCATCCGATAGGTAATCGAATACGGCACGGTTCAATACAAAAAAACCACCGTTGATGCGTCCGCCGCTAACTTGGGGCTTTTCGTTAAAGCCATCCGCTTTCTTTGTTTCAGGATTGTATTCGAGTTCTCCAAAACGACCCGGAGGATGAACACCAGTCACCGTGGCGATTTTTCCATGCGTGAGGTGAAACTCAACCAAGGCTTCGATATCGATGTCACCGACTCCGTCGCCGTAGGTCAGCATAAAGTTTTCGTCCTCGCCGATGTACTCGCGAATACGTTTCACGCGAGCGCCTGTCATGGCATTGAGTCCGGTTTCAGCCAAGGCTATTTTCCAACCGTCCTCATCGGTTTTTACCCGTTCCATCGGAGGAACTTCACCTCCGATGGTCACGTGCAAATCCGTTGGTTTGGTACCGTAATTCAGAAAGTAATTCTTAATGACCTCGCTTTTGTAACCCAGACACAGGACGAAATCGGTATGCCCATAGTGCGCATAATATTTCATGACGTGCCAGAGAATCGGAAATTCGCCGACTGGGATCATAGGTTTCGGCAGGTATTCTGCCACCTCGCGGATACGGGTTCCATAACCGCCGCAAAGAATTACCGTCTTCATACGATTAATATCTGTAATGTTCCGCTTTATAAGGGCCATCCACGTTCACGCCAATGTATTCAGCCTGATCCGGGGTGAGTGTGGTCAGTTTTACACCAATGCGTTCCAGGTGCAAGCGGGCTACTTCTTCATCCAAATACTTGGGCAAACGATAAACGTTTACTTCGTATTTCTTGGTCCAGAGTTCGATCTGGGCCAGGGTCTGGTTGGTGAAGGAGTTGCTCATCACAAAGGAAGGGTGACCGGTAGCGCAACCAAGGTTCACAAGGCGACCGTCGGCCAGCAGAATGATGGAGTGACCTTCGGGGAAGAAGTATTGGTCCACCTGTGGTTTGATGTTGCGTGCCTTGATGCCCGGATAGTTCTTTAGTTTTTCAACCTGAATTTCATTGTCGAAGTGACCAATATTGCAAATGATGGCATTGTCCAGCATCTTGTTCATGTGGTCGATGCGGATGATGTCTTTGTTACCGGTGGTGGTCACATAAATGTTGCCTTCGTTTAGAGTATCCTCAACGGGTTTCACTTCAAAGCCTTCCATGGCTGCTTGCAAAGCACAGATCGGGTCGATTTCCGTCACGATGACACGTGAGCCATAGCTGCGCATGGAATGGGCGCAACCTTTACCAACGTCGCCATATCCGCAAACTACAACCACTTTACCGGCCAGCATGATGTCCGTGGCACGTTTGATACCGTCAGCCAGGGATTCGCGGCAACCATACAGGTTGTCGAACTTGGATTTGGTCACCGAGTCGTTGACGTTGAAAGCAGGGAACAGCAGTTCTTTGGCTTCCATCATCTGGTACAAGCGGTGAACGCCCGTGGTGGTTTCTTCCGAAACACCTTGAATAGCGGGAACACGGTTGGCCCAGAAGGTTTTGTCTTCTTTAAGAAGGTCTTTCAAGATATCCTGCAGTAATTTTTCATCTTCCGTTCCGGCAACGCCGCTCAATACGGAAGGATCTTTTTCAGCCTTGAAACCCAAGTGGCACATCAGGGTGGCATCGCCTCCATCGTCCACGATCAGCGTCGGGCCTTGGCCTTTGGGGAAATTAAGTGCCTGAAGCGTACACCACCAATATTCCTCAAGGCTTTCACCCTTCCAGGCAAATACGGGAACACCTGCGGCAGCAACGGCTGCGGCGGCATGATCTTGAGTGGAGTAAATGTTGCAACTGACCCAGCGAACATCAGCACCCAATTCAACCAGCGTTTCAATCAACACAGCGGTCTGAATGGTCATGTGCAAAGAACCCATGATACGGGCGTCTTTAAGGGGTTTTGTCGGACCGTATTTGGCACGAAGAGCCATCAGGCCAGGCATTTCGAATTCAGCCAGTTCAATTTCCTTGCGACCGAAATCGGCTAAATGGATGTCGGCAACACGATAAGTTTCAGTAGTGAATAAGGAGGTTGTTTCCATGAATGAAAAAGAATTATTTAGTTAGAATTGATTAATTTCAGGATTTCGAGGTCAAAGATACAAAAACTGCCAAACTAATCCACTAAACCACATAGGTGGAGGAAGCGGTGTCACCACCTTTACCTGTCCAGTTGGTATGGAAAAACTGCCCTCTGGGTTTGTCAATGCGCTCGTAGGTATGAGCACCGAAGTAGTCTCTTTGTGCCTGTAAAAGGTTAGCAGGCAGCCGTTCGCTGCGAATTCCGTCGAAATAACAGAGGGCTGTGGTCAGCGCAGGCACCGGAATTCCGTACGTCATGGCCGTGGCACAAACCCTGCGCCATCCTGCTTGAGCAGTTTCAATCTTTTCCTTGAAATAAGGATCCAACAGCAGATTGGTCAGGTTGGGGTTCTTATCGAACGCTTTCTTGATGTCAGCGAGGAAAACGGAACGGATGATGCAACCGCCGCGCCACATCAGAGCAATGCCGCCATAGTTGAGATTCCAGCCGTATTCTTTGGCAGCTTCCATCATCAGGTTGTAACCTTGTGCGTACGAAATGATTTTGGATGCGAACAAGGCATCTTTCAGGTCGGAAATCATTTGAGCCTTATCTCCGCTGAATTTTGCGGTAGGTCCGCTAAGTATTTTGGAAGCTTCCACACGGATGTCTTTTTGAGCAGACAGGCAACGGGCAAACACAGATTCCCCGATCAAAGTCAACGGAATACCCAGATCGAGTGCAGCAACGGCAGTCCATTTTCCAGTTCCTTTTTGACCGGCAGTGTCCAGGATTTTTTCAACCAGCGCTTCGCCGTTTTCATCCTTATAACCCATAATATCTCTGGTGATTTCAATCAAATAGGAATCCAGTTCGCCTTCGTTCCAGTTCTTGAACACTTCGTGCATTTCGTCAGCGTTCATTCCCAGCATCTCTTTCATCATCTGATAGGCTTCGCAGATAATCTGCATATCGCCATATTCAATGCCGTTGTGAACCATTTTTACAAAATGGCCGGCTCCGCCTTCACCTACCCACTCGCAGCAAGGAGCGCCATTGTCTGCCTTTGCTGAAATGGCCTGAAATATCTCTTTTACTGCAGGCCAGGCAGCGGGTGACCCACCCGGCATGATGGACGGGCCATTCAGTGCGCCTTCTTCGCCACCGGAAACACCTGTTCCTATAAACAGCAAGCCCTTGCTTTCAATATACTTGGCCCTGCGAATGGTGTCGGGGAAATGGGAATTACCACCATCGATGATGATGTCTCCCGGTTCCAAAAAAGGAATGATTTTTTCGATGAAATCGTCTACAGCCTGACCGGCTTTGACCAACATCATCACCTTGCGAGGTCTTTCGAGCGAGGCGCAAAGCTCTTCTATGGAATGAGCACCGATAAAGTTCTTGCCGGCTCCGCGACCGGCCATGAACTGATCCACTTTTTCGACGGTGCGATTGAACACTGCCACGGTAAAGCCTTTGCTCTCCATGTTCAACACCAAGTTTTCGCCCATAACGGCCAACCCGATTAATCCAATGTCTGCTAATTTTTTCATACTCTTTATTTATGGTTTTACGTTATAATAGGCTACAATTGATTGATTGCTACTGTATTTTGAAGCCAAGCGCCTCGAATTTCTCTTGTGTGTGTTTTTCGACATTCCGACAATGGATGGAAAAAACCGGGTATTCTCTTCTCACTGGGTAATCTCCCCGTAATTTTTCAAACAATTCAGGATTTTTACGGATAGCGGAATCATCGGTTCGGATATCATACGTCGCTAAAACTGCTCTTTTCAGCAATTCCTCTTCGGTCAGTAATGTTCCATCCAATTCAATATGTGTTTTTTCTGGAACTTCAACTCCCTGAGCTTGCCAATCATCGATGCCCAAACCAAAAAAACGGCTAAGGGCTTGAATACTCATGCTCGTACCATTCGCTTTGCCATCTTTGGAGTAACCGGCAATGTGTGGTGTCGCCAGATCAACCATTTGGAGGAGTTCCAAATCGATGTCAGGTTCGTTTTCCCAACAATCAATCACCAAACCGGAAATCAGTTCATTCCGAACAGCCGCTTTTGCGGCCTTTGTATCCAGTACCTCACCCCTGCAAGAATTGTAAAGGATTGGCTTACGTTTAAGCGCCTGAAAAAAATGATCATCGGCCAAATGATAGGTCGCGTCTTCTCCCTGCATATAGAGTGGCACATGAAGTGTAATGATATCTGCCTCTTGCATGATCCGCTCCAGGCTGCAAAAATTCTCAGATCCTTCTTCTCTGGCACGGGGAGGGTCGTTCAGCAAAACGTTCATGCCGAAAATCTCGCAAACCTCGGCCACTTTGGAACCCACTTGCCCTACTCCAACGACTCCGATGGTTTTACCTTTTAACTCAAAACCCTTGCGTTTGGCAAGGACAAAAAGTGCGGATGCGATGTATTGTTCCACAGACTTGGAGTTACAGCCGGGAGCATTCGTCCACAGGATTCCTGCTTTATCGCAATATTCCGTGTCAATATGGTCAAAGCCAATGGTTGCCGTGGCAATGATTTTAACCGAGGAGCCGGCCAGTAATTGCTCGTTGCAAGTGGTACGGGTACGAGTGATGATGGCATCGGCATCCCTGACTATTTCAGGAGTAGTTTTGGGGCCTGAAAGGTATAAAACCTCTCCGAACGGCTCCAACGCTCCCTGAATATAGGGAATCTTATCGTCGATAATAAACTTCATAAAACTTTATTTGCATTCAACGGCTTAATAATTAAACCGGTCTTTAAACGCCCACAAACCCAAGGCAGGGTTGGAGATATAATAAATTTCCTCTCCGTCCGGCAACGTATTGTACCCGTCACGCAACTTCGAAGGGTCATATTTTAAGGTCACTTCATCGATATCGGCATACTTGAATCCAACCTTTTCTATTTCCTCTTTGGTAAGATTTTCAGGACCTTTCCCGAGACAATAGGTAATGCTGAATCGTCCCTCCGAGGAGCCGTGAATAAGATGAGCTGCGGCACTCAGATTGTTTCTCAGTTCAACATTTTCTTCACAAGCTTTAAGTGTAGCAGGAGTACCGAAATACCCATATTTGCGAATCAATCGATCAATTTCCTTGTCTTCACCAAACTCCTTCAAGGCAGGTGCCAGAATAATCAATTCTCCATTATCCTCAATAGCCATCCGGGTTCTGTAAACAGATTTGTTGCCCAGCCAAGTACTCTTGAACTCGGTCGGGTCCAGATAAACAACCACCTTCTTCAAAGGCTGGTCCAGCATGTCGAAATTGACTTGCAAGGAGAGTTTTGCGGCTTTGTCAAAAACTTCAAAGTCATCACCGATGTACAAGCCGCGGGTTTTGACTTTACCATCGGATTTATCCAACCCAACGACTGTTTGAACGTAAACTATAGGCAATTGATTGGTAAAATGTTCTGAGGCATAATTGAATATCCTGCGGACTGGTGTATCGGCATGGCCCATCATGCGTTCCATCCCGAATGAAGCTCCAACAAAATGGCTTTTATTGATGCCTTCCACACCACCGGTTCCTACAAAAATGTTCTTGTTGTAATTGGCCATACCTACTACTTCGTGCGGAACGACCTGTCCAATGGACAAAATCAAATCGAAATTCCCTTCAATCAACAATTTATTGACTTGCGCCGGCCAGGGGAAATCAACGGCACCCTCGGATACTTCCTTGACAAATGCTGCAGGTACAGTGCCTACAGTCACTACGTCGTGACGCCAATCATGCTCCCGTATCAGCGAAGCCGGCATCTTTCCGAACATATGGCTGATTTGATGTTGGGTCATGGGCGAATGGGTGCCCAACGCTGGAAGAACATCCGTGAGATGCGCTCCATAATACTCCCAGGTGAATTCCGTCAATTCGCCGGCACGGCTAGGCCAACGGGTGTAATCCGGCGGTATCGCCAATACTTTCCGTTTTTTGCCCATCTTGTTCAAGGCTTCGAACAATCCTTTTTTCAAATCATCCGGGCCTAATACCAAATCGATCGAACCAATTTCGTAATACAGCATCTTTTAGCGTTTTACCCGTGCATTTCCTTTCCAAATACTCCAAACCATCTCTTCATCGGCTGGCTGCGCATAGTCTGTTAGGAATGTGGTGGCAAGTGCCCCTGTAGCCCAACCGAATTGCGGCCATTTTTCAGGTGCCCATCCTTTCAAAATACCATAAAGCAGGCCTCCTACGAAGCCATCACCACCGCCTATACGGTCCAAAACCGTGATTTTACGCGGCTCGATCACTTGCCAATCATTCCCTTCCAGCATGATGGCACCCCAAAGATGCTCGTTGGCGCTGATGACCTGACGAAGCGTTGTCGCAAAAACAGAGGCGTTGGGGTATGCTTTTTTTACCCGGCCAATCATACCTTTGAAACCTTCAATTTCGGCCTCAATACCTTTACCGCCAGCGTCAGGACCTTCTATACCGAGGCACAATTGAAAATCTTCCTCATTACCAATCAGAATATCAGAAACGGAGGCGATTTCAGCGAAACTTTCACTAAGTTGTTTTTCACGTCCCTTCCAGAACGAGGCGCGGTAGTTCAAATCAAAAGAGATGCGGCTGCCGTATTTTTTGGCCGCACGCGCAATTTCGAGGCAAAAGGTCGTTGTTTCGGGTGACAAAGCAGCAATCAAACCGGACAAGTGTACAATCTGAACACCTTCTTTTCCAAAAATCCGCTCCAAATCAAAATCTTTTACATTCAATGTCCGGCCAACTTCACCGGCACGATCGTTTTGGACACGAGGTCCGCGGGAGCCGTATCCGCTGTCCGCAATATTGAACTGGTGGCGATAGCCCCAAGGGTCACCCTGCGCAACTTCCGGCCCCTCAAAGTCCATGAATCGGCTTTTAAGGTCACTTTTTATAAATTGGGCGATAGGACTGTCTTTAACAAAAGTGGTGAGGACCTTGACAGGCATTCCAAGAAAGGATGCGATACTGGCCACATTGGTTTCCGCACTGGTGGCCTGCATTTCAAACAAATGACTGCTATGAACCGGTTGACCGTTTACTGGAGTGATGCGAACACCCATACTGGTTGCAACCAAAAGGGAATACTTACAATCTTTCTTTAATTCTAGGCTCATAATAAAAAAGTTAGGAAGGATTTTATCAGGAAGGTTTCAGACTCTACTATTACAAAGATATAAAAAACCTCAAAAACTATCCGTACTTTCGTCGTTTACTTTGTGTAATAATTGACCAAAATGTATCCTATATTCTGCTACTTGATCCTTTTTCTGTTTATGCCAATTCTGACTGTTTATGCAGAAGAGAAATCTTCAGGAATATCGATTCTGTCAACCGATACTCTAAGTCCTGACCAACAATTAGAAACCGATTCCTCCCTGATCATCGAGCAGAAAACCTCTTGGATGGATAGCAAATACTTCCGGCAATCCATCTTTCCAATTACCCTAGCGGCTTCCAGCCTTTCCATTCTGGCCCTCCCTGATCTTAAATACCAATTGCAAGAACAAATGATCTGGGATAAAACCGACAAGGTCAATCTATACGATGATGAATTGCGATACGCTCCAATGGGAGCCGTCGTTCTACTGTCATTGACAGGGTTGAAGGGCGAGCATAAACTTTTAGAACAGGTGGCCATCGGTGGTGTGGCCTATATTTTGGCAGATTTCATTGTTTACCGCACCAAACTGGCTACCCATGTGGCACGACCTGCTCCTTTCACAGAGCATAATTCTTTCCCCTCCCAGCATGCTTCCATAGCTTTTGTTGGTGCAACATTGCTGCACCGGGAATTCGGTCACATTAGTCCATGGATTTCGGTGGCTGGCTATACGACGCCCTGATGCCTAAACTGAAAAACAGGCTTTCATTGAGTCCGAATTTAGGATCTGAAGGGGCAGAAATCCAATTAAGCTACAACTTCTGATTTTATTTAAGAAAAAGCAACTTCTATTGTAGCGTTCTTGAAGCTCCTGCATCTATTTGTTTGTGAAGGCTTCTATTCGGAGTTTTCAACCCGAACAGAACTCTTTTTAATTTCCTCTATATAGAAAGAAGCCGCTCCAACGTGATGTTGTAACGGCTTCGTTTTTTTTATTCCAATGACCGAAAGATACCCAGTTCCAAACCTCGTAATTCTGCAAGTCCGCGCATTCGGCCAATACCTGAATACCCGAAATGTTTCTGCGGTTTATTTAGGTCGTCCATCATCTGATGTCCGTGGTCAGGACGCATAGGAATCTGCTCACCCCTTTCCCGAAGCTTGATAATCAGATTCTTCATGACGTGATACATATCTACCGAACCTTCTAGATGGTTTGCCTCAAAAAAATCCCCTTCACCATCCCGCTGAGTGCTGCGAAGGTGTGTTGCGAAAATCTTTTTTCCCAAACGATCGACCATTCTGGGCAAATCATTATCAGGACCGGCACTCAGGGAGCCTGCGCAAAAACAGATGCCGTTGGAAGGATTGGGAACAGCATCCAAAATTGCCTGAAAATCGGCTTCTGAACTGGATATACGTGGCAAACCCAAAACTGAAAATGGAGGATCGTCCGGATGGATGGCCATTCTCATTCCCAATTCATCAGCAACGGGGCAAATTTCTTTCAGGAAAAGCACCAGATGACTTCTTAACATTTCGACATCGATTCCTTTGTATTTTTCCAGATCGGTCCGAATCTGTTCCAGTGTAAAGCGCTCATCCGAGCCTGGAAGTCCAGCCAGCATGACGCTCATCAAAACATCCATTTCGGGCTGAGTCATCGTTTCAAAACGCTTGGTTGCTTTGGCGATTTCTTCAATAGTATAGTCAGTTTCTGCGCCAGAACGTTTCAAAACGAATAAATCAAAAGCCTGGAATGCTGCTTTTTCAAAATACATGGCCTTAGAGCCATCTTCCGTCGTGTAATACAGATCCGTCCGAACCCAGTCCACAACAGGCATGAAATTATAAATGACGACCTTGATTCCACAGGCAGCCAAATTCCGCAAACATATTTTGTAATGATCGATGTAAAGCTTATAGTTTCCTAGACGGCGTTTGATGTCTTCATGTACATTGACACTTTCCACCGCTTCCCATTCCAATCCGGCAGCACGAAGCATTTCCTGACGTTCGCGTATAGCTTCCAAAGGCCAGATTTCACCGGGGGCAAATTGGTGCAAGGATGTCATCACTCCGGTAGCTCCAGCTTGACGGATATCACTCAAGCTGACTGGATCTCCTGGGCCAAACCAACGCATAGTTTGCTTAAAACAAAGACTCATAATTATTGGGTTTTTTAAGATGGAAGAGGCTCTTGACCTGCGGTGCAAAGGTACGAAAAGAAAAAAATCCCGACTACCCGATTACTGGTTTTCATTTAGAATGACAAAGTTTGCATCAAGATTGACAAAACCGTTGTAATTGATTCCATTGCTTCTTGCTTGAGCATGAGCCAAACCATTGCTGAATTCACCGAGTTGGAAAATCGTTCCGGGAGGTAAGATCACTTCGCCGTTGGTACGGATTAATCCGATTCCCCATAATTCTGTCTTCATCCATTTTTTGAAAGCTACCAATCCGTTTTGAAGCATCCGGATTTCTGCCGAAGCATCCCCGATTTTAAGGTTTTCTTTGCCGGAAGCCGAAATTGAATAATAAACACCATCCCTGCTTACAATGGCATTGCCTTCAAAAAAAGGCAATCCGTTTTGATTGGTGATCGGCTCATAACGAAAGGGAATGACCAGATTCCCTGTCCTGTCGATGTAGCCGACCTTATCCTCCTGATTTCTAACAGCGGAAAGCCCTTCTGAGAAATCAGCAGGTCGGTTTTCGTACATGAAAGGGATAATTAACACACCATTCGTATTGATGGCCCCCCATTTACTTTCCGTTGCTTCTTGAACAAAAGCCAACCCATCATGAAAATCACCCACTGCTTTGTACTTCATTTCTGGCAGTAGGGCCCACTTCCCCTTTTTATTGATGAAACCCCAGGCTTTTGACCTAGCATCACAAATTGCAGCAAGACTTTCATGAAAACCACGGAATTCCAGTTTCATTCCTGAGGCATATCCCGGTATAATGGCTCCGACAATTGGTTTTCCCAAACTATCAATCAAAGTAAGAAAGGGTGATTTGGAAGAGTCGGATTTTTCAACGATGGCCAATCCATCAAAAAAGTCAGTAATGCCACTGAATCCCTGATTTGGGAAAAGCGCACTGCCTGTCTTATCAATATACAATCGCCTTAAATCTTCCTGTTCCGTCTTTATGCAAACGCAACATTTTCCTTCATGAAAAGTAGGAATTTCAAAGCCGTTGTTTCGAAACCGGAAATCAATGACGATCTTGCCCGTCGTATCCATAAAGCCCCACAACTGATTCCGCTGAATGGCACAAAGCCCCTCACTGAAACTATATTTTTCATTATCGTCATAAGCGACGACTGCCACATCCTTGTTGACAAACGATTGAGCTACCGTCAATTGCAAATTGGATACCATCATTAGAACAGATGGTATCCAAATAAACTTGTGTTTAAGGAAGATCAACACGAAACAATTAGACTCCGCTAAATGCTGTAAAACCGCCATCCACAATCGTGGTGGTACCGGTTACGAATTTGGAGGCATCACTGGCTAGATAAATCAGTGCACCTTGGAGATCTTCCGGTTTTCCCATACGGTTCATGGGTGTTCCCTGAAGAATGAGCCCACCTCTTGGGGTGAAACTACCATCGGGATTGGTTAGCAGGAATCGGTTTTGTTCCGTCAGGAAAAAGCCTGGAGTCAGTGCATTGACACGGATGTTTTCACCATATTTATGAGCAAACTCCACTGCTAACCATTGCGTCAGGTTTTTGACGGCCGCTTTGGCTGATGAATAGCCCAAAACCCTAGTCAAGGGGAGTTCAGCCGTTGCAGATGTGATGTTGATGATATTCCCGTGACCCTGTTTGACCATCACTTCCGCAAAAACACGAATGGGATATAGTGTACCGAAATAGTTCAGTTCGAAGACCGTGCGAATGGCTTCCATGTCAACATCAAAAAGACTCTTATCGGGTTGAACACTTGCTCCGGGCATATTTCCACCGGCGGCATTCACCAGAATATCGATTTTTCCGTACAACTTAAGGATTTCATCTTTGACCTGGCTTAGTTGCTCCAGATTCAATACATCACATTTGCAGAAAATGGCGTCACCTCCATTTGCCTTCAATTCGGCAACGACAGCTTCACCGCTTTCTACCTTACGGCCAATAATGACCACTCTGGCGCCTTTATCACATAGCCCGGCACACATTGTACGTCCGAGAATACCGTTACCTCCGGTTACGACAGCCACTTTGCCTGTCAAGTCAAACAGATCTTTCATATGAAATTGATTTTTAATTTAAGGTTCTATGGAGCTGACATGTTAAGTGCTCATAAACTTTGACGTTTATTGCATCATGCTCGTTTCATATTCGTATTGGATTTGATCAAAGACCAAATATATAAAAAAACTGACAAAGTTTACAAAATACCAACAGGGATTTCGTCTGGACTTGTTAAATCAACGTAAAATAAATTTCAATTCACTTTCCAATAGAAAATATTTATTTCCTTTTTTTGGAATAAAAATCTTTGGACTTGTTGCCCCCTTTTGAGGATTTCCTTTTGTAGTCGGAACTTTCGTTAGCACGAGGCTTACCGCCCCCAACCACACCTTCTTCCGTCGCCAAGGCAAAATCCAGTTGCTTGCGTTCCATATTTGCCCGAACCACTTGAATTTTAATCGCATCTCCAAGCCGGTATGATTTGTGGTTCCGACGTCCGGCCAAGCAATAATTTTTCTCGTCGAACTCGTAATAATCATCATCCAGGTCGCGAATCGGGAGCATACCTTCGCATTTATTTTCATTGATTTCAACGTAGAGGCCCCATTCCGTCACACCAGAAATCACACCGTCATAGACGTTGCCAAGGCGTTCCGACATATATTCCACTTGTTTGTACTTGATCGAAGCCCGTTCTGCCTGCGCGGCAAGTTGTTCCATTTCTGAACTGTGTACACAAAGTTCTTCCCAGCGTTCAGCAGAAACACTTCGGCCTCCTGCCAAATAGCGTTCCAGCAAACGGTGCACCATCATGTCCGGGTACCGTCGAATGGGCGACGTAAAATGCGTATAGTATTCAAATGCCAATCCATAATGGCCCTTGTTTTCGGTCGAATAAATGGCTTTGGCCATGGCGCGGATTGCCACGGTCTCAATCAGGTTTTCTTCCGGTTTGCCCTGTACCTCGTCCAACAGCAAATTGATGGATTTGGAAACGTCCGTGTTGTTACCGCTGGTTTTCAATTTATAGCCGAAACGACGGATGAATTCTGCAAAATTCTCCATTTTTTCTGCATTCGGAATGTCATGGATGCGATAGACAAACGTCTTTGGAATCTTACCCTTACCGACAAATTCTGCAACCGTGCGGTTTGCCAGCAGCATGAATTCTTCAATCATCTTGTTGGAATCCTTAGCCACCTTGAAATACACACTTAGTGGTTTTCCTTTCTCGTCAATATTGAATTTAACTTCCCAACGATCAAAGTTGATGGCACCGGAATCAAAACGTTTTTTTCGAA
>Ga0209123_1000193_pt1 | contig 93164 bp, 73 predicted proteins | sample BarGraIncu00431A_FD_184500 | JGI IMG/M metagenome (GOLD analysis project Ga0209123, IMG submission 184500) | Arctic peat soil microbial communities from Barrow, Alaska, USA - Barrow Graham LP Incubations 004-31A (SPAdes) (version 2) | ecosystem: Environmental > Terrestrial > Soil > Wetlands >... | reverse complement strand
CCCCAAGCTAAAGATGATCAGAAGGCCAACACTTTGGCCTCGAGCGAAGCTCGATAAAAAGTACAATTGCAATGGCCAAAACATAGGCGCTCTTATGCTTTTGCCTAACGGGTAGCTAGGGCGCGGGAAACCAATGTATTTCATTGGTTTACTGTGGCTTAGCTGGTGTTAGCGGCAGGAGTTTTTCTGTCTAGCAAGAAATATTCAGATGATTGAATTTTACCAATCTGAAATTTAGTATCATATATTATCAGAATTGATTAGCTCAATTTTAGTTCCGTCAAGCTTCTCAATTTTGATGTAACCGTATTTCTTTGCAAAATATATCAGCTTTAGGCCAGTCAAGTTATCGAGAGGCAAATGAAACTTATATACATCTTCATATAGTTTATTTTGAACTAGTGCAGTATCAAGCTTAAAATTTAATATTTGTTGATTATTAAATCCTCTTCCAAAGTCATATAACCCATTTGCACCCGCGCTAAAACTTATATATGAGTCTTGGAATTCACCCATAACTCCTATCTGGTAAAATGATGTATCTGTAACATTTGTATTAACTTTATTCGACAAACGAATATATACAAAATCAAAGCCTGTATTCTTATCGAACCAAATTATTGATTGTGCACTAGCATATGGGGGGATTGGAATTATTTGATAGCCATTAACATCTACATCTGGATAAAAATTTGTTGAAGCACGGACATCTAAAGTAACTGAATCATTTAATAGAAATCGTATTTGTCTATGGTAGTTTCTATCAAAACCAGTATATGTCAATGTGTCTTTACCGTAATATGTATGGTTTAATTCATCAGTTGTAAACTGCTTCCAGGGCAAAATTTCTTCTACTTCTTTCGCGCACGAAATCATAAATATTAAAATTAATAAAAAGCCAAATTGTTTCATGTTTTTGTATTTGATGAATATTTGCTGACTGCTAAATGACCGGTTTTACTCTTGCCGCTAACGGGTAGCTAGGGCGCGGGCGGAACGAAGGCGTATTCGCCTGAGTGGCAGCCTGTGGCTTAGCTGATGTTATGGCCAGTACTTATTTTCTTGAAATTGTATTTGTAAGATTCTTTATCTCTTCCATGGATTGTAAGTTATATCTATCAGCAAAACCCTGCATCACAATTATATTATTGTCAATTATTACAATATGGATAAATAATGAATAGTCCATATTATTGATCTGTACTTGACATTCTGATTGAAAAGATTCAAATCCATTTGTTTTACCGATTTTCTCATATTCATTTTTTAGGATTTTTACTCCAGTTTTATTCATCTGCTGAAAAAGATTTTCCGCATTTTTTTTAATGCTAAACATATTTCGTGGAATTGTGGATATAGTCAAGATAGGATAAGCCTCCGCACTATTTTCCCCATTTTTAGAGTAAATAAATAAAGAACCTGTATAAGTCACAAATCTTAATATCGACTTGCTATCATCAAGTTTAAAACACATAGACTCAAATGGTGCCGGTACATTTATTGATTTGTCATAACATATAGTTTTTAACGACTCAAGGATCTGTTCTGCAGTTTCTTTATTTTCTCTCAAATAACTACCAACGACTACTGAACAAAAGGATGAATCACCAAAAACAAGATAGTAGGACTGCATATTTGTATTACTTGAATTATATCCATCGACAACCGAAATCCTACCTGAATAGCCACCAACTTTTAACTCATTTGATGATATTACCTTAATTCCACGCTCTTCAAATCCTTTTTTTCCGAGATTTAATATACACGATTCATAATCTACATCAACCAAATCAATTACTTGAATAACTCCTGTACTGTCCATCCAAAGAGCTGAAGTCGATTTATCTGTTAAAAATCCCCTAGGAGGGATCAAAAACAATCTTGTTTTTGGTACATTAATATGTTTGTCCGTTATTGAATTAGAAATATCGGATATTATCGTTTTTCTTTCACATCCAAATCCGAATAAACATACAATTGTTAATAGTATTAATGCGATCTTATTCATTTCAAATAATGTTAGTGTGCGCGCTTCAAGTATTGGCCATAACGGGTGGCTAGGCCGCGTGCGCCTTTTTAGGCGTATGTGGCTTAGGTAGTGTTAGTGGCAGCTTTTTTTGGCTTGTTATATTTCTTAGCTCGACTTAACTTTCTGTCTTCCATGCTTGTAAAATATCCGATGACCTCCCCACTGTGGTATTATAACGAACTTTGATGCCGATCGACAACCAAGTGAAGATCGTGTAAGATTTCCAGTATGGCCATCAGCATACAGTCTTTCACTCTTGAATCAGCTGAATTCACAGGTGCTCAAATTATCACCAGATATTGAAGCTCGGCTACGTGATGTGGTATTAGGGCTGTACTTTGATGCTGATGACAGCCTGATGAAGACTCCGCTCATGCACCCCACTGATCTTGCAGTTTCTTTGCTCGCCTTTACAGGAATCTGCCAACAATTTTGATGTTGATGCTCACAACCAGTTGGACCATTTACAATCCCCGCTTGTTTAAGTTGACAACCTGATGAAGGTCGCTCATATAAACCATTCGGACCAGTCTTAATTCTTAGATGAACATACGTAGAATTAAAATAGTGCGCTCTAAAGTTGCCACTAACGGGTAGCTAGGGCGCGGGCGGAACGAAGGCGTATTTCGCCTGAGTGGCAGCCTGTGGCTTAGCTGATGTTATGTGCAGCCTTTTTTATTTTTTAATTATTCTTGTCTTCTGAATCCCATGTCCAGTATCAACTGAGATGATATATACTCCAGTAATCAGATTCGAAATATCAATCAATTGACCAGATATAACATTCGCAATATCTTGTTGACATTTTCCATTAAAATCATAGATATCAGCACTCAGAATTTTTGAGATACCACAAATTGAGATTACATTATTTATCTGATCCTGAACTACTACAAGTCTTTCTTTGGGGCTATTTGTATCAATTATATCACTTGACAACTTAGTTCGTGAATATCCGGCACTTTCGCCATCAAATGCATCCCTCGAATAACCAAAACCATCAGTTTGAAAATATAATATGAAACCCTGCATTTCTCCTTTTAACATCCAATAGTAAGACTGAGAAATCACTGATTTGGAATAGGAAATAAGATATCGGTATGAGTATTTCAATTTGCCATTTTGGTACTCATTCCAAGTGATACTATCTGTAACTCCAATTCGCGTTATTACAGTTGAATCACTATCGTAAATGGTGTCTAATTTGCCAGTAAAACCATTTACAGTCCGGACCTTATACCATGGGCCTTTCAGTGCATTATATACGGAATCAACATCTAAAGTTCCCGCTCGCAAATTTGAATTTATCAGACTTACAACCGAGAATACAATAATGAGAATGGTAAACTTCGTTGTTTTCATTTTGGTTAGTTTGTTAGTCGACTTTCTTAAATGAACAATTGCAGAAATTTCAACATACGCGTTTTAAGGTTGCACATAACGGGTAGCTAGGGCGCGGGCGGAACGAAGGCGTATTTCGCCTGAGTGGCAGCCTGTGGCTTAGCTGGTGTTAGCGGCTGTTGTTTTTATTCATATTCAGTTATACATCAGCCAGTTATCAGCACTAACCATGACTTTCCTATTGATGATCCAACGGCAATCTTTTCGTATCAGCACTGCCCCCCCCTCGGCGAAGCCGTTTCTTTGTCTTTTATCCAGCCAAACTCGACATTCAGCAATCCACATCCGCCGAAGGTCTTATCTATCGCTTGCACACATTACCTTATGCATGAACAACCTCGTCGAAGTCGTTTCTTTCCATCTATGAAACGCTAAAGTCTATAGATTCCATCAATCGACCGCCGCGTAAGGTCAATTAAATTGTCTGAACTATTTGCCGCAATTCAACAGGACTTTGTAGGTAGTCAGTGTTGGAAAATGTATTCTCTCCTAATTCATGGAATGATTGGCTAATGCGAAAGAAAAAAATATCAATATTAAAATATAAATTATCCAACCTGCGTAATAGAAATATCTCCAGAATGTTTTACTCTTCGTATACTCTAATAATGCAATTATACCTGGAATAATAAAACTTAAAAATAGAAACGTTATAACCCAAAGCGACATTACCCCAAATATTTTACCATTATTAGGTAATCTAATATGTTCACCCATAAGTATTGGCATAACAATTAACACATAAAAGACTCCTGTTATAACCAATCCAATTAGATTACCAATTAGTTTTTTTGTAGTTTTTTTCATTAAAAAAGTTATTATTGTCGCACTACTTTCAAAATATATACATGACTATCAGCAAATTACATCGCTCACAAATTCTCTTAGTTATAGAATCCATTGAACCTGAAAGTCGGAAATCGACCGTTGCCGAAGGTTTTTTATATAACGTTGCACATTTTTTAAAATTGTCTGAATCTGCTTTTTCAATTACAGAATCCATTTAATTTGAAAGTCAGAAGTCGACCGCTGCCGAAGGTCTTTCTAAAAAATCAGCACAGGCCGTGACCGCATTTTCTTTCTCTTACTCAAGCACTTGCAGGAAACTAAACCTACGCGCTCTACAATAGCCGCTAACGGGTAGCTAGGGCGCGGGCGGAACGAAGGCGTATTTCGCCTGAGTGGCAGCCTGTGGCTTAGCTGGTGTTAGTGGCAGCTTTTTTTTGATTTAAATTATTCCGGCAATCCAGGCAATCAGCTGTGACGCAGGTATAAAAATCACCTGTGCCAGGATTGTTCCAATCACCCGAGCAATCACCATATAAACTATATATTGTCTGAATACGCTCTCCTTTACTTTTCCTAACACCACATCATCTGTCATTATCGAAAGAAATGGGTCGATGAACATGAACATCAAAATCGTTGCCACTCCATTAATCACAGCCGACAAACTGCTGGCAGTTGTCCGAAATTCAGGGTTTAAGTATCCTGCATAAAGTGAGGACAATACGCCTACTGTGATAATCGCCACAGCAAAAACATTCATAAAGAATACCTTCCAGGGGAAATTGCTCCCTAAACTAAGTGTTGTAATATTATCAGTCTTTGGAATCACAATTGTCTCCTTAATTGACGTAATCCCATTTTTAGTGAAGCTATGAATCAGTAGTTTTGGAACTGACTTATAAATACTGAATTTATCGACAGCTATCGACAATAGTCGCTGAAATGTTGGAATTAGGAATCCGCCAATCACACTTGCAATCGTACTAGCGAAAATTATCCAACGGAACTCACCCAAATTCTCGCCCGATCCAGAATTGATATTCTTTTCAATTGTATTGGCCAGCAACGGTGCCTGAAATCCGTAAGCAGTCCTAGAAATCAGCACCAAAATATTAAACAGTGCAAATGATACTGCAATCCTGCCAGTCCTAATCCCAACAATCCTAACTGCATAAGATAAAGTTGTTATCAGGTTAATCAGGAATGTTAGAATTAAAACAATAACAATTTGAGTACTCATGATATGTGCGTTCTTGTCATGTCACTAACAGGTAGCTTATTTTTTATTTTATTTGTCTCCAATTCTCCTATGAGTTTTCAAACCCACCAACGGATTTCTTGAATTTTCTAAATCAGGTGTTGTCCAAATATCAGCAATCGCCATCGTCGAGCCAAACCCCACGCTCTTTTCTTTCTTAGATTCACATTTGCAGGAAACAACATATGTGCGCTCTAAAGTTGCCACTAACGGGTAGCTAGGGCGCGGGCGGAACGAAGGCGTATTTCGCCTGAGTGGCAGCCTGTGGCTTAGCTGGTGTTAGCGGAAGTGTTTTTTATTCTTATTCTTTGATAATCAATATATTATACGAATCAATCTATCAATAGAATTGCTATTTCATTACATCAATTAGTAGCTGACTTAATCTTTCAAGGTTGTAATCTTTTTCTTCCTCTTTGTTATAAATCACAACACCGCTTTTATCAATCAATATGAGTTGAGGAATTGCACTAACAGAATCTAAATCACTTCCTGATTTGATATTTGTATTTTTTATGCCAAGTTCCATATGAATGTTTATAATCCCGTTTTTAGCCTTGCCCATAACGATAAATTGTATGTTTAGTGGCTGATTACAGGCTGTTTTATTTTCTATTTTGTAATGAGCTAGCGTTAGTTGAAAATGTTTTAAGTAGTACAATAGCAGCCATTAAATATACAAAATGTTATGGGCTTGTCTTCGTTATTGTCTCGGTATTATACGTTGGCAAGCCTAATGTCATTTATTCTTTATTCTGAGAAAGCAAGCATCTGCATCGCCCGCACCGAAAGATTCAGTATATCCAGCAAGAACCAAGTCTCTATTCTTTAGCTCGCGAACACAAAAAGAGAAATCAGAAGCAGGCCCACCAAACGTGCGCGTCCATAATGTGTCACCTTTGGAGTTTGTGCGAAGAAGCCATAGATCATTAGATCCCGAGCCATAGGAATCTGTAGAACCCGTTATAAGCAAATCCCCATCAGAAGCTTGATGAACAAACGTGCCTAAGTCGTATCCTTTTCCACCATAGGTCCGAGTCCAAAGCGTATCACCAAGAGAGCTAAACCTGAGAATCCAGAGATTGCCGTAATCCTGGTTGGAAGGCTGAACTCGGCCTGCTACAGCGAACCCCTTATCGAAAGTTTGTGAGACGCAAAAGGCCATATCGAAGCCAGTTCCACCAAATGTGCGAGTCCAGAGAGTGTCGCCACTCTGATTTGTCCTGATGATCCAAACATCAGAGCTACCTGCGCCAAAAGACTTCGTAAGACCTGCTACGAAGAAACCACCATCGTCTGTCAGTGCTACTGACTTGGCTCCATCGTCACGGCTCCCGCCATAGGTACGGCTCCAAACAAGGTTTCCGGATGCATCATATTTGATCAAAAGGGCATCAAAATCACCATTCGGTGTTGAGTTGGTCCATCCGGGAATGATAAATTCTCCGTCGGCCGTTTGGGTCACTTCCTCCGCCCAATCGTCTCCTTTCCCTCCGAATGTGCGCGTCCAAAGCGTGTCGCCCGAACTGTTGGTGCGGATGAGCCAAACGTCGGTGCCACCAGAGCCAAAGGATTTCGTTCCTCCTACAATTAGGAAGCCACTGTCGGACGTTTGAACAACCGCTTCGCCCCAATCGTGGTTCTTACCTCCATAGGTACGCGTCCAAATAGTGTCGCCGACCTCATTGATCTTGAGCAGCCAGATATCGTAGTCGCCTGAACCGAAGGAATTGGTTTCACCTATCAAAATGAATCCACCGTCGGACGTGGGTTGAACAAAGTAGCCTTTGTCAGACTTGACTCCACCATAGGTCTTCATCCACACAACGCTAATCTGCGATTCCAATGGATGGCGCTCTCCTGGAATCGCTGCAAGAACGAGCAGGCAGGAGCATAGAATGGCTAAGATCGAGAATACTCTTAATTTTTTGATAGCTAGTGATTTCATATTTTTATAAAGTTAGATTATTAGTCACGTAATATCAAGTAGGGCGCTTGTCTTGCCCATAACGGGTAGCGAAATTAATGTAAGAATTAATCGTCTTTTTAAATTAAACGACAATTCTGATCTACACTCTTTACATGTCCATGATGATCCAATCCACTTAATATTAATCTCCAAATCGAATATTTTTAACCACAATTTGGGCAAGCTCTATTTTTCATTTGCGGCATATTCATTGTCAATTTTGTCGAGTAGTCGATACAAAAATATCTGATTCTCAATCGCTTTGATAAACATCTTCGATTTATTGGCAAAGGCTAACGTTGTCAATGTTATTATTGCTAATAAGCCAAGTGAGGCGCTGACATGAGTTGATTTTAACAATCCTAAGAAAGTAAATACAGTCAATGTCACAAATCCTATCGTAGTCAGTATCAGATATCCAATATATTGCTTCTTGACTTTCTTTAACTGAATCTCGAGGGAATTAGCCTCTTTTCCAATTACATTATCCAAATTCAACAACTCTCTTAAATCAGGGTCATTTATTTGATATGTCTTTTTGATCTGTTCAAAAATCTCAGTCTTAATGCTGTCAATGTTTTGCATCTTAGTTTTATTTGCTTATAAATTTGTAGAAAACTGAAATGTGCGCCTCTAACATTTCCGCTAACACCCGTGTAATGGAAGGATGTAAGGAGTTGCGATTATTTGGATTTTATAAGAAGCGCAATTCGTTGAGCAATCGCAATTGTTCGTTGAGTAATCGCATGCTTGAAATGTGAGTTGGAAATGGTGTGCGTCTGAGGCCGCACCAACTTGAGGTCACAAATTTTGACTTCAAAATCCGTAAACATCAAAGAAATATCACTCATATCGGCCAACTCTATAGACACTCCTACCCCATCCCTAATTTGCTGTATAGACTCAAAAAGTCTGTCTGCATTTTTTTTTGAACTTAAAAGGTATGCTGTTTCCATCGTTGAATCAAATACAAAAAATTTAACACATTAAAATGCTCATTAGATAACGAGGTTGGTCAGTCACATCAATGTCTCCGGCCTCACCCTTTGCCATACTCTCAAATGCTCAATTATGGAAAAGGTAATAATCTCATTTCCAGCGAAAAGCATTATTGAAAAACAAGACTAGCTCAGGTTCGACCTCTTGACTTCTCGAACACAAAATTATAATCTTATCGAGAAGTAATGTTGTTTTTCATGGTTGATGACGTACATACAAATGTAGCATTAATTCTCAATGATGATTGATTTTCTTTACATTTTTTTAGTCATGAAAGAAAAAGTTATTTCAGGTCGTTTGGCCAATTTTAAAAGAAAGAGTTGGTATCAAGACTGCCCTAAACTTTGGGGCATATTTCTTACTAGTGCGATTTTCAACTAGGGGACAGTTTGTCACCTGGTTGATGCGTAAATTCCGTTTTTGAGAGCATTCACAAATATTGGCTGCCTGCCACGTTTTGTGTTCAATTCATCCATTGAAAGAATATGCGCATCTATAAGTATATCATACTCCAAATCAACATCAAAACAAATATCCAGAATGCGGTTTTCATCACTCCTACTATAATCTGTTTTCAATACAATTAAGATGTCATAGTCAGAAAACTCCGTTGCTGTGTTTGTTGCTTGTGAACCAAACAAGATGACACTTTCGATTGAATTGGGATAGGCTTCTTCCAATTCATTCTTCAAAAAACTCAATATGAGCTTTTTATCTGTCAACGGGTAATCAGTTTGCGTGCACATACTGTCGATCGATTTTTTTTGGAGAGGGAGCGTTGTTGGTTGAATAGTACTATCCAAAAATCAATTGTTTGGAAGCATCAATTGATTTTCTGAGGTAAGGATTGTTGATCGCCTTGTCTTCAAGCAAATCAACTTCTCTGTGGAATACATTTTCTAATGAGGTTTTGAGATTGAAATAATTATCAGCATAATCATACAAATCGACATCCTTAAAATCGACAATCAAATCTACGTCACTATCGCTTTTGAATCGATTTGTGATAACCGATCCAAATGCAAAAAGGCTTTTAACTTTATACTTGAGGCACAAGGCCTTTATTGCGTCGATATTTTGTTCAATCACGTTCATAATCAAGGCAAATATAATTCATTTTGATGACCTTCATTCGTTCGACCTTAGGGTTGACCGAACTGATACCGTGGAAGTGTACGACTTCAGGCGAAGGGTTAAGTTAAGGATCTTCTCCACTGTCAACTTACGCTTTTACCCAAAACTTCAGAGGCTCTGTTTAACTGCCAAGATCATTCGCAATTTTAAATTGACGAGGGTGGATCTCTTCCATGCGAATTTTTATCGCCTCTATGGGATCAGGTGAATGGATTGGATAATGCTTCTTTTCATAATCGTCTACCAACAATGCAAGTGAATCGGCTTCATCACTTTCGGATGTACCAATTTTTGCATCAAACAAAACGAAGAGTTGTGCTAATGCTTGTTGATAATCTTCCTCTGTTTTTAAAAATTTGAGACTCATTGGCTAGTGCTTAAAATTGTAGCATCAGTTGAATTCCGGGCGCGCATTCCTCGCTGCTGGCGGCGGGGTTAGCGCATTAACAATATTCCTTGCCGGAATCGGAGATTCATCGCTGCTTGCGGCGAGGAGCTTCAAATGAAGGGCTAACTTTCAATAAATATACATTCTTGAGTATACATATCCAGAAACAGCTTACTCATTTATACTTCTCGGCCAAATAGTTGGCATATTCCTTTTTAAAATCAAAATCCTTATCAAGTTTTAACACACCACTTATGCTTTTGACCAAAGGCGAAATTTCAATAGAGTCCATTGGTTTATTTACCAACTGCTCTGGAGCAAGAGTTGCTTCACGCTCGGCTTCCTTAAGCATCTCGCTATCAATAAACAATTTGGATTGTTCCTCAAATTCAATGCGACTTTCAGTTCCGATTGCTCCGTACTCAAGCTCAATCAGCTCATCAAAGTTAGAAATCTTGCTATAATCTTTCATTTGGTAAAATTAAAAAATTGGATACAATAATTTGGATAGGATTGTATCGAAATACGTATTTATGACTCATTATAGATACAAATATAAATACATAATGGTATTATTACAACTTTTTATTTAATGAATTTTACATTTTTGGGGCACACTTAATTTAAGTTAGTTGTGTTCTCAAATTATTGCCTCAAGCTGCTCCCTTTTTTAGTGGATGCAAATAGAGCTTATCGTACATTTTTCCATCCCGAACAACTGCAAATATCCTGTGTATGAGCTTATTTTTTACATTGTTCAGTACCAGCCAATGGCATTTGCCTTCACTTCTTTTGCGCAGATAATAGTCTCTCAATTCCGGATCGTAGCGAATTGTGTTTTGAGCCGCTAAGGTCAGCTTTGTCTTTAAATGCTTGTTTGCCAACTTGCTTACATGTGATTTACCCCTTATACTACTGCCCGAACTATATTCAAAGGGCACGACACCACAATAGCAACCGAACTTTCTGGGATTGGAAAACAACGAAAAATTAGAGGTGGCTACCAAAATTAAAGCTGAATTCACCAAACCAATACCTACTACCGAATTCATTAATTTGTAGTGGGTATTCAGCAATTGATCGCCTTCCATAAGTGCTTCAATGCGTTTCTCGCAATTTCGGATACTTTTACTCAAGCTTTTTATATACTCGAGGCTATCCAGATAAATGAAGTCGCACGAAGAACTGTCTTTTACACGTTTTACCTCTTTAGCTGAAGTGGATAGTACTTTGCGCTTTCCGACCAATCGTTCTCGATAGGAAAGTAAATCACGGATTTCATCCAAAGCTTTTGAAATGGGATGAAAAAGAAGAACTTTGTCTCGAAAACGATAGGCATATTCGGCTATCTTGCAGGCGTCAATACGGTCTGTTTTAGCGCGTTTGATTCCTTGTGACTTCTTAATCTGCAAGCCGGGTGCCAGCCACATATCGTATCCCGATTCAAATAGAAACGTGGATAGATTTGCAGAATAGTAGCCTGTATGCTCACCGCAAAACAAGATGAACGACTTGGGACAACAAGCATTTTCTTTAACCCATTCTAAGAAATCTGCATAACCGGAAGGCTCATTTTTAAATTCCTCTTCTGATACAATCTGTTTTGTATCAACAATGTAAATTGCTGCATCAAACTTTAATTTCGAAAAATCAATTCCAACAAAAACCTTTTTCATACTGTTGTTTTCTCACTTTATTTGGAATTAACCGATAGCTGATTTACACTGAAAAAGGATTGACAACATTTACGCCTGAATTCTAATTAGTGTCGAACAGCAAGGCTATCAAGGGTCTTATAGCTAAGTTGAATTATCTTCACAGGTGTTAATAGTTTACCCTTGATAGCTGGTTAAATACCTTGCTTTCTAAAAACAAAAGTATAAAAATCAACCACGACATTCTAATTCAATATAAATGATACGATTTGATTCGATTTTAAACGATGATGATACGCTTTAGGCAGAATAAATGATGTTGATTTCTACCAAGGCTCAAAAGTATCATCCTCTAATACATCGGGGTTCAGCAATTGGTCGTCACCGTTTGCGTGCATCTGTTCAAAAGACTTCTCCCATCCTTCTCGGACAGTGGATTTGGGGTTTCGTTTGAGGTTGTAGATTTCCATTGTTGGTTAAGGAGCATTTTCAATTTGGTCAAATTCATGAAGAACTTTCATCGATTCGTTCATCACCAATGCGGACTCGATTAGCAATTTTTTTTCGATTAATTGCCGTTTGTTTATTTTTTGTATGGCAGAATCGAGCCTTTGCATATTGGTCATTGATGATAGTTCGTGATGGGTCGCGAGCAATGAATTATACTCCGCCAAGGAAAGTATCACCACAGCGGGGGATTTACCTCGATTTATGAGTAGGGCTTCATTGTTATCTATCACATTATCAAGATATTTCTTGGTATCTTTTCGAAAGGAAGCGAAGGTTGTGGACTGCATAATAAAACCAGATTTTGGTAGAATTTATGCTACAAATATAGGCAATCTGGTTGTTAATTTCAAAGATATGGATAACTAAATTACATACTATATTAATATTGATATTTATGAAAGTGACTTCTACTGACTTCTACTGAAAAAGGTTTACAGTTTTTGCTTATAATCCTGACCGAATATACAGTCTTCGGTTTTCATGTGTTGATATTTTGTGGCAGTTGCAAAAAATGTATAAAGGTTTCGAATTCGACACCTTTACGTTATAGTTTCTTTTGATTGTTCTCGATTTGGTTTAAATTGTTGGTGGTTTTGATAATACTCCTTTAGATTTATCATTCGGTCCTAGAAACTTGAAATCACAGATTGTGATTTCAAGTTTCTAGGACTTAAATTCGTCAGCCGCTGTCTGACCTTTTCTTGTATTGAATCTTTTCGCTGTAATGCAGCTAGGGTTCTTCGATTCCGGCAAGGAAATTATTTTTGCGTTAACCCTGTCGCAAGAAGCGGGGTTGCGCGCCTCAAATTCATTAATAGGTTACAGATTAGGAGATGTCCAGACGGTGTCTGGACAAACTAAATGATGCTATTTTCTACTTCTATATACAATAGAATACCGCAGACAGTGTCTGCGGTATTCTATTGTATATACTCTTATAGATAGGCCTTTAAGCATTCATGCTCTAAGTATTAGATATCGAGGTTATCGAGGGGGCTTTGATTTAATAGCTAGATAGTACTTTAGGCATGTATGTACTCGGTGTTAGATATCGAGGTTGTCGAGCGGGCTTTTGATTTGGTCGAAGCCTTTGGTGGTGATGTGGGTGTAGATTTCGGTGGTGCGGGAGGATTCGTGGCCGAGGAGGGATTGGATGTAGCGGAGGTCGGTGCCGTTTTCGAGCAGGTGGGTGGCGAAGCTGTGGCGGAGGGTGTGGACGGTGATGCGTTTTTCGATGCCAGCGGTTTTGACGGCGGCTTTGAGGATGGATTGGATGCTGCGGTCGGAATAGGGTTGGTTGTTGAGGCCTTCGAAGAGGTATTCTTTGGGTTTGAATTCGGCGACGTAGCGGCGGAGGAGGTCGAGGGTTTTGGGGGAAAGTAAGGTGTAGCGGTCTTTTTTACCTTTGGCTTGGGAGACGCGGATTTGCATGCGTTTTGAGTCTATGTCGGTCTTTTTCAGGGCAATGGATTCGCTGACGCGGAGGCCGGCGGAGTAGATGGTTGTCAGGATGGCGCGGTGTTTGAGGTTGGTTGGGGCGACCAGGATGAGTTGGGTTTCTTCGGGGCTGAGGACGATGGGGAGGGTTTTTTCGGTGCGGGGGCGGTCGACGAGGTAGATTTTGCGTTGGCTGCCCAGGACGCGTTCGTAGTAGAATTTTATGGCGTTGATGGATTGGTTTTGGTAGGAGATGGAGACTTTGCGTTCGGTTACGAGGTGGCGGAGGAAGGCGATGATTTGGTGTTCGTCGATCCTGGAGATGTCGAAGCGGTGATAGAAGTTGATGAATTCTTCGAACAGGCTCGTGTAGGTTTGGATGGTGTGGGGGCTGTAGCGCATTTCCTGGAGTTTTTCGATGAAGTTGTCGGGGCAAGATCGGTAATTTGGAATATCGTATGGTGTTACGCGGGAGGCTTTGTTTTCGTCTGTAGCTTCTTCTTCATATTGGAAATCAAGGTGTTGATTAATGGCAGCAGTTTTGATCTGAAGCTTAATGGCTTCGCTGAAAGGGACGGACCACCATTTGTTTTTGGTGTCCCAGCGGGTGTAAGGGATGGTTTTAAGGACGGCAGTGATGAGTACGTTGTAGGTGAAAAGCACACGCAGGCGGTTATTTCGGGTTTTGATGACCAAGAGGGTTTCTTTTTGGAGGATGCGGTGGCCGGAGGAGGGGTCTGTGAAATCGTAGGTGGGTTGCTGAATAACAGAGTCCATGCGGGCACCGAAATATTTGATGATAATGTCGAGGTTGCTTTTGTAATGGGGTATAATCCAGGCTCTTATGCCAGCATTCCAAACGGTAAAACGAAACGTAAGAACGAACTGGACGTCGGTGTCATTCTTGGGCATGCGAAGGATGAGGCGACGGGCGGCAACTTCTAATGTAATTGATTCGTAATAGGTTGGCGTTGGGAAAAAGGCAGGAGGTAAACTATCGAGGGGTGCTGTGGTCTGATCAAAATTTCCGCTTCCATGGGTAACACTTTGCTTGATCTCGTCAGGATCGGTAATACTATTTTGAGATATCTGTGAATTATTTTGAAGTAATATACTAGCAGATTGCGGTTTGGATTCAATGAAAGGCTTAGCGGATGTGCATTGTTGACTATTCGCAGTAGGTACAGCACATTCAGGATTAGCAGATTCTGGTTTGGATTCAATGAAAGGCTTAGCGGATGTGCATTGTTGACTATTCGCCGAAGGGGCAGCACATTCAGGATTAGCAGATTGTGGTTTGGATTCAATGAAAGGTTTATTGACTGAGTGTTGTTGACTATTCGCCGAAGGGGCAGCACATTCAGGATTAGCAGATTGTGGTTTGGATTCAATGAAAGGCTTAGCGGATGTGCATTGTTGACTATTCGCCGAAGGGGCAGCACTTTTGGAAGTATTGGTTTGGAGATGACTTAAGCTGTTTGGTATAGATTTCGTTGCATTTGTTTTTATGGGATCAAATGGCTCCGAAATCTTTACGGATTTATTGGGTTCAACAGAAATTGGTAATGAAATGGATGGAGCAATGAGATCGGCAGGTTTGGGGTCATCCGGTTGGGTGGATTCCACTTTTATGAATTCGTCAAGGGGAAAAAGGGCGGAAAGCTTGGAGTAAGCATCTTTGGTGAAGGGAATGTGCCAGGAATTAAGGGTTCGGCTGAATGTGGCACCGGGTATTTGTCTGATTTGTTGTATGTTGTGATTCGTGTAAGGAATCTCAACTAGTAAACGTTGGGCGTCTCGGTGTGTGATTTTGGAGATGTGTATTTGCATAATAGATTGCGATTATAGAACGAAAAACGAGTAATAGACGAAGTTTAAAAAAAATTGGAGCAAGCATTTCCTGTTGCTTTTAAAGAAGAGCGTCAATTGCAAATATAGTAATTTATTTTACATTTATAATGTTTTATATTAATATTTATTTTATATTTGCACCATGGATAATTTCTCAATTAATTTCTGTCAATAAATTTGATAATGTTACCTTATTAGCTAACTTTACTGATGAAAGAAGCGTACATCAAACAGGTCTATTATTACAAAAACTATTATTTGGATTTCTTCCAAAGTTTAAATTCAGATGTCAAAAAGAATTTCAACCGGACCATTAAGTTAATTGCCACAATCGAAAGTGTCCCGGTAAAATTTTTAAAACATATAGAGAATACTGATGGACTCTATGAAGTACGTGTAGAAGTTGAGACGGACATGTATCGGGTGTTTTGTTTCTTCGATAAAGGGAAGCTGATCATCCTAATCAATGGGTTTCGTAAGAAATCAAAACGAACATCAATAAGAGAAATTGAACTGGCTGAAAAAATTAAGAAAAATTACTTCTATGAAACGAGCATGTTGCAATAAACGTCCAAGTTTATGAACATTTTGAGTAGCGAGTGCAGAGACGAAGCTTGCTTCGACTATGCCGAGTCACGAAAAACGACTGTTTAGAATAAACGAACATTATGCATGCGAGTTCCATAGGACCTAAAACTAAAAAATATGTTCATATGAAAAAGAACGAAACGAACCCTTTGACCTCATTTGAGACTCATTTGGATGAACTGTATGGTATTCGGGGAACCAAAACAAGGGAAGCGTTCGAGGAAGAGTTCGAAACCTTCAAGATTGGTGTCCTCATTCAGGGGCTTAGAAAGGAAAATGGTTTGACGCAGGAGCAACTGGCTAAGAAATGCGGAACTACAAAAACCTACATTTCCAGAATTGAAAACAATGCGTCGGATATTAGGCTTTCAACGCTGATGCGAATTGTTCGGGAGGGTTTTGGCAAACACCTTAAATTCACCGTAGAAGTTTAACTCAAACAAAAAACCCGGCTTCATCACCAGCATTTTATCTGGGAGAGGAATAACCGGGACTGCTCGGCAAAGATACAATTTTGCCTATAACTACATGCCCCGACTAAAAAAGTTTAGGGGCCTTCCTCTTTCTTTACGAAACAGCATGCACTCCTTCAGTACTGAAAGCGACCGTACGGGAAGCGGCGTACCCGACATCGACATCGACGGACGGGTGCGGGGAACACGAAGAGTCCGGCGAAACAATTTGTGACGGCTCGAAGAGACTAGCAAATCGTGCCGGAGTCGAGCGTTCACAAGCCCGGACTAGTGGAGATGGAGGGTATGACGCTGTACGAAGGGAGCGGTGCTCAATGGCCGATGGGGAAGCCAAAGGGTATGCCGCTGTACGAAGGGAGTGGTGCTCAATGAATCGGAAGGAAATGCCTCTATTGTTCAGTCCGGAAGGCGAACTAAAGGGTACGAAGCTGGACGAAAGGAGCGCTGCCATTGAAACAAAGAGAGCGCTGCAGAAACTACAAATAAACCGCTGCACAAGCTATAAACCAACCGCTACACAAGCAAAAAACCAACCGTTTCACAAGCTAAAAATCGATTACTTCTTAAAACCAAATGCCATCAGAATAGTGTGAATCATGCAACTCTTACAATCAATTGTGTAACGGTTAGGCACCTCAATACCCCCACCTTTGCCGAGTAGAATTTAAAACGAACTAAAATGAAAACAATTAAATTTCTAGTATTAGGTATGATTTTGGCATTCGCAGGTACAGCGCAAGGCCAGGTCTCTGTGAATTTTCATATTGGAACAGCTCCTGCATGGGGACCGCGTGGGTATGACAATGTGCGATACTACTATTTGCCAGATGTGGAAGCGTATTACGATGTGAATACGGCCATGTTTATTTACATCTCGGGGAATACTTGGATTCGCAGAAGTTATTTGCCGAGCCGTTATCGGGGGTATGATTTGTATCATGGACGTAAGGTGGTGATGAATAATTACCATGGCAACTCTCCGTACTACAATCATAAGGTGTATAGAGCGAAGTATGGCAGAGCAAATCAGGGTAATCAGCAAAACATGGGGAACCGGAATGCTGGAAATGGAAATCGCAGGAGTGTGGTGAACACAAGGAATGAAAGGAACAACCGGAGTGTCGGGAACGATAGAAATGGTGGAAAAAACAAAGGCAACAAGAATTCCGGCAACAATGGAAGAAACAAGTAAAACTTGAAACGCATATAAACTCCCCCGCCGCAGTGCAGCGGGGTATTAACTAAAAATAATAATTTAACTCGCCCCAAGGGGTGGGGAGTTGACTCAATGAGATTTAAAAAGTATTGAAATGAAAAATAACATAAAAGTAGGCTTATTGGTTTTATTGTCAGGAATATTGATGGTTGGTATTCAAAGCTGCAGTCAGTATGAGGACAATACGAGTATTTCGCTGGTGTCCAAAACAACACGACTTTCCAGAGTTTGGAAAGTGGAAAACTACAAGGTTGACAGTGTGGATTTTACATCGTTGATGGCTTCTTATACGGAAACATTTACAAAGGATGGAGCATATTCATTTCAGTGGGCCATTTTGGGTGGAACGGCAAGTTGGGCCTTTCAAAACGGAAATGCTGATATTAAGATTACGAATGTCAACAATGTAGCATCAAAAACCTTGACCATTCTAAAATTGGAAGATGATGCCCTGTGGTATTATTATATGGATGGGGATTCAAAAAAGGAATTTCACATGGTTCCTCAATAAAGCAAAATTGATCCCAAACTAAAAAAATTAGGAAACGAGCATGTTGCAATATACGTCCAAGTTTTTGAGCATTTGACATGCGAGTTCCGTAGTACACTAAATTAAAAATTATATTCTTATGAAAACGAAAACATTTATATCAACACTTGCACTGGCAACTGTTGTCCTATTGACAAGCTGTGCGAAAGATGATCCGACAAAGAACGTTGATAATCCGAATGGAATACCTTCGCAAAGTACGGTGCAGGCTAAGGTAGAACTTGCAGGCACAGCCGATTTCGCATTGCTGGCGGGTTCAGCCATTACAAGTACTGGTGCCACGAACATTACCGGAAATATGGGTTTGAGTCCTGGCACGTCCATTGGTGGATTTCCTCCCGGAATCCTGGTGGGTTCGAGGGAAATCAATACCAATCTGGCAATACAGGGGAAAGTTGATTTGACGGCGGCTTATAATGATGTTGCAGGACGTACGGCGACTGATATTGTCACTTTATCGGGAAACATTGGTGGACTGACATTGACTCCTGGGCTGTATAAAACGACTTCTTCGCTGGCGATTTCGTCGGGTGACTTGACGTTTGATGCGGAAGGAAAATCGGGTTCGGTGTTTATCATCCAGATTGCTTCGGCGTTGACGACGACTTCAGGCCGTAAGGTGTTTTTGAAGGGTGGAGCGTTGGCTTCCAATATTTATTGGCAGATTGGGAGTTCGGCCACGTTTGGAACGACTTCGGTGATGAAGGGTACGATCATGGCCATGCAGTCCATTACGTTCAATACGGGTGCGACGCTGGATGGCAGGGCATTGGCAAGAACCGGAGGTATCGTACTGGCGGGTAATACGATAGTAAATCAATAGTCTTTGTTTTAGAGGAAACATGTGAATTATGTAACTTATTTTCAGGATTTTGCGACAGGAGGGCAGGAATAAAGGCGTACATTCACCAGTATTTCATTTAAAACTGAAGCAATTTGAAGTTATACATCAAGTATATGGTTAGCGCCCGATGTAAGGCGGTGGTGAAGGACGAGTTGAAAAAGCTCGGCCTTCATTTCATTGTGGTCGATTTGGGTGAAGTGGAGATCATGGAAACGCTTTCCGTGGAGGATTGGAAGGAGCTGAAAACCGTGCTTCTGCATGCTGGTCTCGAATTGATGGACGATAAGCGGGCGATATTGATTGAGCAAATCAAGAATGTCATCATTGAAATGGTGCATCATTCGAATGAACTGATCAAGGTGAATTTCTCGGATTATCTGAGTGAGAAGTTGAAACATGATTATACGTATATGGCCAATTTGTTCTCGGAAGTGCAGGGTTCGACCATAGAGCATTTCATAATCAGCCATAAGATTGAGCGTATCAAGGAGTTGATCATTTATGATGAATTGAATATCACGGAGATAGCGTGGAAAATGAACTACAGCAGTGTGGCGCATCTGTCCAATCAGTTTAAGAAAATGACGGGGCTTTCGCCTTCGCACTTCAAGAAGTTGAAGAATAAACGGAGAAGTCAAATTGAGGACATCGTATAAAAAAAAGATTGAACAATGACAAATAAAGCTCAGCTTACAGAACAAAATTTAGCGATTGAATTACTCACCGCAAACACGGAACTTGCTTTTCAGAATGATGAGAAGGAAAAGCGTGCGGCGGAGTTGATCACTGCCAACACGGAACTTGCTTTTCAGAACGAGGAGAAGGAAAAGCGTGCGGCTGAATTAATTATAGCCAATAAAGAGCTTCTATATCAGAGTAAGGAGAAGCAAAACCGAGCGGACGAATTGATCATTGCCAATAAAGAGCTGCTATTTCAAAATGAAGAAAAGGAAAACCGTGCAGCCGAATTGATCATTGCTAATAAGGAACTGGTATTTCAAAATGAAGAAAAGGAAAACCGTGCGGCCGAATTGATCATTGCCAATAAAGAGCTTATATTTCAAAATGAAGAAAAGGAAAACCGTGCGGCCGAATTGATCATTGCCAATAAAGAGCTTATATTTCAAAATGAAGAAAAGGAAAACCGTGCGGCCGAATTGATCATTGCCAATAAGGAGCTAATTTACCAGAAAGAAGAGAAAGGGAAGCGGGCGGACGAATTGATCATTGCCAATAAGGAGCTAATTTATCAGAAAGAAGAGAAAGGGAAGCGGGCGGACGAGTTGATCATTGCCAATAAGGAGCTGGTTTACCAGAAAGAAGAAAAAGGGAAACGGGCGGACGAATTGATCATCGCCAACAAAGAACTGGTTTACCAGAAAGAAGAAAAAGGGAAACGGGCGGCGGAATTGATTCTGGCAAATAAAGAATTGATTTTTCAAAAAAAGGAGAAGGAAAAAAGGAAAACGGAGAATAAAAAGCTGGAAGCATTGAGTTATTCATTGCGATTGGCTTCGCAATATGCAAGGAGTTTGATTGAAGCGAGTTTGGATCCGCTTTTCACCATCAACCCGAAGGGTAAGATTACGGATATGAACAACGCTTCGGTCAACATCACGGGTGTTTCGCGGGAACTATTGATTGGGAGTGATTTCTTTGACTATTACACGGAACCTCAAAAGGCACGGGAAGTGTATCAGGAAGTATTTGCAAAAGGCTTTGTGGCCGATTATCCGTTGACGATGAGAGACAGGAAACTGACAGATGTCTTGTTCAACGGGTCGGTGTATACCGATGAGAAAGGGCATGTGCTTGGTGCAGTGGTGGTTGCTCGCGACATTACGGAGCAAAAGCGCGTTGCTACGGCGTTGAACGAAGCCATTGTGTTTGCCGAAATGGCTACGGAGATTGCGCAGGAAGCTAAAAGCAAAGCGGAAAGTGCCACCTTGACTGCCGAGAATGCGGTGAAGGCTAAGCAGCAGTTTCTGTCGAACATGAGTCATGAAATTCGTACACCAATGAATGCCATCATCGGGTTCACCAAGGTCTTGCTGAAAACGGAACTGACACCAAAACAAAATGAATACCTGACAGCTATTAAGTTGAGCGGGGATGCGTTGATCGTGCTGATCAACGATATTCTGGATCTGGCCAAGGTGGATGCAGGGAAAATGACATTCGAGCAGGTGCCGTTTAAATTATCGGTATCCATTGCGGCAATGTTGCACTTGTTTGAATCGAAAATATGGGAAAAGAATTTGTTGTTGATTAAGGAATACGATAAACGGATTCCGGAGGTTTTGCTGGGTGACCCGGTGCGTTTGCACCAAATCATTCTAAATTTGGTGAGCAATGCGGTAAAGTTTACCACGAATGGAAGTATTACGGTCAGTGTTCGGATGTTGAGTGAAGACGATACACAAGTGAACGTCGAATTTGCGGTAGCCGATACAGGAATAGGCATTCCTTCGACTAAAATTGAAAAGATATTTGATAATTTCCAACAAGCGTCGAGTGGCACTTCTCGGCTGTATGGCGGAACCGGATTGGGGCTTGCCATCGTAAAACAATTGGTGGAGCCACAAGGTGGAAAGGTCGTAGTGACCAGTGAAGTGGACAAAGGGTCAACGTTTAGTTTTGCACTGAGTTTCAAGAAAACAAATGAGGAACCTGCAATGTCCATTGAAAGTTTGAAACCGAATGCCGAGTTTAAAAATATCAACGTTTTGGTGGCAGAGGATATTCCGCTCAACCAATTGCTGATGAAAACGCTGTTGGACGATTTTGGTTTTGGATGGGATATAGCCTCCAATGGCAAAATTGCTATTGAGAAAATGGCCCTCAATTCCTATGATGTTGTATTGATGGACTTGCAGATGCCCGAAATGAACGGCTTTGAAACGACGGATTACATCCGTAGCGTATTGCATTCCAATGTTCCCATCATTGCTTTGACGGCCGATGTCACAACGGTTGATTTGGCAAAATGCAAGTATGTCGGTATGAATGATTACATTTCAAAACCGGTGGATGAACGACTTCTTTACAGCAAAATCATAGGTTTGGTAAAAAAGACTTCTCCGGAAACGTTTCCGGAATTGAAAGCAAAGGAATCCATGGTTTCAAAGAAGATTAAATGCATCGATCTGAGTTATCTGAATACCAGGACCAAATCGAACCCAGTGTTGATGATGGAAATTATTTCGCTTTATCTGGAACAAACACCACCCTTGATAAAAGCGATGAATAAGGGTTTAAAGGACAAAGATTGGATTTCACTGCATGCGGCGTTGCATAAAATGATTCCTTCGTTTTCGATTGTTGGAATAGACAGTGATTATGTGAACAAGGCGAAAAAGGTTCAGCAATTTTCTGACAATCAGTTGCTTATGACTGAAGTTCAAAATATCATCGCAGAAATTGCCGGTGTGTGCGAACAGGCTTGTCGGGAATTGAAAGTGGAATTGAATAGAATTAAGAAAGAAAACGGATGAAAAATAAGAAGATAAAACTCTTTTTGGTGGATGACGATGTGGTTTTTTTGAAACTGCTGGAAATCGAGTTTCTGGAAAAGGAGGAATATTTGGTAGAGACCTTCAGCACTGGTGAACTTTGTTTGGAGCATTTGTCAAACAACCCGGATGTCATCATTTTGGATTATCAGTTGGACGGTGTGGAGAAAACGGCCATGAATGGCATTCAGACGTTGGATAAGATTAAGGCTTTTAATCTTGATATCCCGGTGGTGATGCTTTCCTCGCAGGATAAAATCGAGGTGGCTGTGGACTGTATGCATCATCATGCGTTGGATTATGTGGTCAAGAGCGAAACGGCTTTTTTGAGGTTGCAAAAAATCATTACGGTTCTTTCCAAATACCAAAAAATGGAAAAGGAACTGAGTTGGTATATGGATCGGATGTAAAGTGTGAAAGATGTAAGTCTTTCCATGAATAGTGTAACGGTTTGAGTTGACAAAGGCCTCAACTTTGTCTGGTGGAAATTTTTCCATCTTTAAACTCAAAACTATGAAAATAACAAAGCTACTCACAACCTTCCTAATCATCTTGGTTGTGCTATTTGCGGGGTGCAAGAAAGATGATTACATCGAAAAAATTGGGGTATGCTTTCAAGTGATTGCTACGGATCCCATAGATGCTGCTCGTTCAGTGCCTTATGACAAGATCGTTTCTGCCACCTTTAGCTCAAAGGCTGATGCATCGACCATTGATGAATCTACTTTTACACTTCAACAAGGAACAACTTCCATTTCAGGAAGTGTTTCGTACACAGACTCCACTGCAACGTTTACACCGGATCCGGATGAAGTGATTCTGCCGTTGACAGAATATACGGCAACTATTAAAAATACAGTAAAAAGTTCTTGGGGAAATCAAATGCAGGCAGATTATGTCTGGACGTTTACAACGATGCCACAGGTTACCATACTCTCCGATCCTATCATAGGAGGAACAACCTCGGGTGGTGGTGCCTTTGCTGAAGGTGCTACGGTGACCGTTACTGCAAATCCGCTGCCGGGTTATGTTTTTGTCAACTGGACAGAAAATGGAACGTTTGTTTCATTCAGCCCTTCTTTGAATCCGAATGGTCTGAAAGCTGCAAACGGTGCGACCGAGGTTTCAGCCAGTTCAAGTTATACGTTTACGATGGGTGCTGCCAACAGGACGTTGACTGCCAATTTCTCCGTCATCGTGCTTGGTAATTTCTCCATCAATCTTTCATCCAATCCTGCTGCAGGTGGTTCGACGCTTGGTGGTGGTTCTTTTATAGAAAATTCAGTAAATACGGTAACAGCCTCGCCAAACAATGGCTATACTTTTGTAAACTGGACACAAAACGGTGTCGAAGTGTCAACCAATCCTTCCTACGAAATTACGTTGACCGGAAATACGACTTTGGTTGCTCATTTCCTCATCAAGAACTATTCGATGACAGCTGGTGGTGCACACGGTATGGTTGCCGTGAGCCCGAATCTTTCGTTGTTCGATCATGGTACAGTGGTTGTTTTGACAGCAACAGCCGATGCAGATTATTCATTTACTTCTTGGGGTGGCGATGCTTCTGGTTCTGCAAATCCCTTATCCGTTACGATGGATGGCAACAAGAACATTACAGCCAACTTTACGCTGAATAGTACCACGTATACCTTGACTGCAGGTGGCGCGAACGGTGCGGTGGCCAAGAATCCGGATTTGGATTCGTACAATAGTGGTGACATAGTTGTATTGACGGCTTCACCGGGTGTAGGTTATACCTTCTCCTCATGGGGCGGTGATGCCTCTGGCTCCGTGAATCCGTTGAACGTGACGATGGATGGCAACAAGAACATTACAGCCAACTTCACCCTTATAGGTGGTGGTGTCGGTATCGGACCGGGCAACCTTGATCTTGGAGGTGCCGCATTGTATACGGTTTTATCCAAGACGGGTATTTCTACAACCGGTATCACAACGATTACCGGCAACATCGGTGTCAGTCCGAATGCAGCCGTTGGAATCACAGGTTTTGGATTGATCATGGATCCCAGCAATGAATTCTCAAAATCGAGTCCTTCGACTTTGGTTTCAGGAAATGTCTATGCGGCTGACTATGCCGTTCCGACTCCTGCCAACATTTCGATTGCAGTAAGTGATATGGAAAATGCCTTTACGACTGGAAATGGTAAGACGCTTTCTGTCATTACCGAATTGGGTGCTGGTGACATTACGGGCATGACGTTGGCACCGGGCCTCTACAAATGGGGAACAGGATTGTTGATTGAATCCAGTGGCGTAACGCTTTCGGGTTCAACGAACGATACGTGGATATTCCAAATTGGTCAGGGAATGACGGTTGCCGATGGTGCAAACATTATTCTGGCAGGTGATGCACAAGCCAAAAACATTTATTGGATTACTGCTTCAGATGCCGTAATCGGTAAAACCGTGCATTTTAACGGTAATATTCTGAGTCAGACCTTGATTTCTGTCAATACGGGTTCTACGGTAACCGGTAGGCTGCTTGGCCAGACGGCGGTGACACTGGAAGCAGCAACGGTTATACTTCCATAAATCAATACTAAAATCATTTACTCAAATGAAACGTGCATGTTTCAATAAACCTAAAGGTTTGCATTCTATTGGCATGCGCGTTCCATTTGTCCAAAACTTAATAAATAATCTCAAATGAAATCAATTAAAATTTATAGCTTAATTCTGTGCGCCACAGCCTTTTTGGGTGTACAAACACCTGCTCAGGCGCAGGTCCAGGAAGATGCCGTTCAATACACTAAACCTTCGTGGTACTTTGGTTTGGCCGGTGGTGGAAACTTTAATTTCTATCGTGGTACCACGCAGGAATTGAAAGCAGGACGCATTGTTCCCAAGGCTTTTCATGATGGCAATGGACTGGGGCTTTTTATTGCTCCGCTTATTGAATACCGTCCTGCCAATTCGCAATGGGGCGCTATGCTCCAGGCCGGTTACGACAATCGCAGTGGCGCTTGGGATCGTGTAACGACTCCGTGCAACCGCCCGGCTGACTTGTCAACCAACTTGAGCTATTGGACCATCGAACCGAGTTTGCGTTTCGCACCGTTCAAAAAGAATTTCTATTTGTATATTGGTCCGCGTTTTGCTTTTAACAATGCAAAAGCGTACACGTATCAGATGGGTGTGAATTCGACCGTTGTGGGTCAGATACCTGTTGCTGAGGAAAATGGTGATTTCGCCGCTGTCCATTCGAGCCGGGTTTCCATGCAGGTAGGTGCAGGATTGGATATTCCGCTTTCATCACAGAGCCACGAGAAACAGTGGGTGTTGGCACCGTTTGTGTCGTTTCAACCGTATTTTGGACAAGATCCCAGGACGATTGAAAGCTTGAACATTACGACGTTGCGTATTGGTGCAGCTATCAAATTTGGTCGCGGACATCTAATTGAAAAGCAGGTTGTTGCAGAAGTACTTGTTCCGGTCGTTGTGGCTGCTTTGCCTGAAATCACCTTTACCGTGAATTCTCCGCGTAATGTGGCTGCCAAGAGCACGGTCAATGAAACTTACCCGTTGCGCAATTATGTGTTCTTCGATTTGGGTTCATCCGAAATACCGAGTAGATACGTCCTACTCAAAAGGGATCAGGTCGCCAATTTCAAAGCAGATGACTTGAAAATGAAAACACCCGAAGATGGTTCAGGTCGTTCGAAACGTCAAATGGAAGTGTATTACAATGTGCTGAACATTTTGGGTGACCGTATGTACAGGGATCCGTCTTCAACTGTTCTTTTGGTGGGTTCCTCACTCGATGGCGACCAGGATGCTTTAGCCATGGCTGGATCGGTTAAAACCTATTTGGTCACTGTATTTGATATTGCTCCGGACAGAATTACGATCCAAGGTCGTAACCGCCCGAAACTTCCTTCCGGCAATGACAATGGAACCAAAGAAGTCGTTTTGCTGAATGAAGGCGACCGTCGTGTTTCCATCGAGAGCAATTCACCCTCTTTGTTGATGGAATTCCAGAGCGAACCGGTGTTAGGTTTGATTGCACCCCTAAAAAGTTATGTGACTTTCAGCGTGGGTAAGAATTACAGGGACTTGCAATCTTGGTCGTTGGTCATCACTGACGATGCAGGTGTGGTTCAGAACTTTGGCCCTTATACACAGGAAAGTGTCAGCTTGTCGGGCAATGCTTTGTTGGGTAACCGCTCCAAAGGGAACTTCAAGGTTCGGTTGGTTGCGACTACGAAATCAAATGTTGTGATTGAAAAGAAAACCGTCATGCATGTCGATCAGTGGATGTCAGCAAACGAATCTGACGGTAACCGATTCAGCATCATTTATGGATTCAACAAATCGGAAGCCCTGCCAATGTACCGCAAATACCTGCTGGAAGAGGTCGCACCGAAAATACCGGTTAATGGAACAGTGGTCATTCAGGGATATACGGATGCTATCGGTAATGAAGAATACAACCAGAAACTGTCGACGGCTCGTGCAAACAATGTTCAAAGCATTCTGCAGGAAGGTTTGGACAAGGCCGGTCGGACGGATGTGAAATTTATAGTGGCTGGAATGGGCGAAGATGCCAAGACGGCTCAGTTCAAGAACAAATACCCGGAAGAACGGTTCTACAACCGTACCGTGATCATTGATCTGGAACAGAAATAATCTTATCCACTTTTGGTTTAGAGAAGAAAAAAGTTTCAATAGAGCACCAAGGTCAAGGCGCTGATTGTTAGACACCCCGGAGCGTACTTAAGGTACGTGAGGAGTGGCTAATAAGCAGCAACAGTTTCGATAGTCGAGAGCAAAAACAAACTTGTTTGGTTTTGCCGAGCGCAGAAACTGGCCTGCGAAGCAAACGCAGAGATTGGTGCTCTATTGAAACTTTTTATGTGTGAATTATACAAGTCTTCCTCTATATTGTGTAATACTTCTGATGGTGCTCAATCCTATCTTTGATACTGTTGAGAGAATAGTTTCTCAATGCATATAAGCAACAAATATGAAAACAAAATTACTTTTTGTATTTACGGCAGTTCTGCTGTTTATGATACCGAACGGAATGTTTGGGAAAGCCATCAACTTGGGAACTGCTGCTGATTTTGCGGTATTCTCAACCGATGGATCCGTTAGTAATACGGGGATTTCGCAAGTCACCGGAAATGTAGGATCCAACAATGGTTCCAGCACGGCGTTCGGCAATGTGAATGGTGTGATGCACGATCAGGATGGCGCCAGTGCTCAGGCAGCTGCCGATTTGTTGATTGCCTACAATCAATTGAATAGTGCGATTCCGGAATATTTTCCTGCTTCTTTGCTGGGAAATGGGGTTACGTTGATACCTGGCGTTTATGCCATTGAAGGTGCATCAACCTTAAACTTAGGCTTGACATTGGATGCAAAGGGTGATCCGAATGCTGAATTCATATTTAAGATCAGTGGTTCTTTCTCTGCCAGTGCCGAATCTAAGGTTATTTTGAAAAATGGTGCTTTGGCTTGCAATGTCTATTGGAAAATTGAAGGTTTGGTCAGTTTGGCCCCTGGTGTTGCGATGAAAGGCACTGTCATTACCAATAATGCTGCCATCATTCTGTCAACCCGCGACACCATCGAAGGCAGAGTCTTGTCTACAGCGGGTGCAATCACTATAGATGGTGCATTGGTTTACACACCCACCGGTTGTGGCAGTCCCTATCTGACTGGCCCTAGAGCGCCTAATTTGAAGAGTACGGCTTGCTTTACGTTGTTTTCCTCCGATGGTCCTGTGAACAATACTGGCATTTCAACCATTTTGGGTAGCGTAGGAACCAATGTTGGTTTGACGACTGGCTTCGATTCACTACTGGTAAGTGGAAAAATTCATCTGATTCCTGATGGCGTCACTGCCAAATGTGCGGCCGATTTACTGGACGTGTACAATTACCTGAACGTTTTGCCATACGATATCGAATTGTTGTATCCTGCGCAATTTGGACGGAACCTGGTGCTGACACCACATACCTATATTCTGAAAGCGGCTGCTGTCTTTACCGATTCTTTGTTTCTCAATGCTCAGGGTAATCCCGATGCCGTTTTTGTCATCAAGATAGACGGCGCGATGACCACAAGTACCTATTCGAAAGTACTGCTTATCAATGGTGCGCAGGCTAAGAATGTTTATTGGAAAGTCGAAGGAGCCGTGAACATCAACAATTATTCGGTTTTCTGCGGAACGCTTATTTGCAACAACGGAGCGTTGGGTGCCATCAATACGGGTGTTACGCTAAATGGTCGAGCATTGACTACATCTGGGGCATTGACTTCGGCAGCCATTACGAGCATCATGCCTCCGGAATGTACACCGAACGCTCTTGAATCGACTCTGTTTACATCGGAGGCAGTAACAATTACGCCCAATCCGATTGGTTCATCAACAACGATTGTGATGAATGTGGCTGGTAGGTATTCTTTGAGGGTTTACAACGTGTTGGGACAGGAAGTTCTTAATATGCGCTTGACACAACAAAGCACCTCACTCGATACCAGAGCTTTTCATAAAGGACTCTATATTTACAAAGTTACAAACGACAACCACCTTGTTCAATCAGGCAAACTGATATCCAATCAATAACCAAACAAACATACATTCACCTAATTAATAAGAAAATGAATACGACTGAATTAAATGGAAACTGGGAAAAGCAAAAAGGCAAACTGAAACAAAGATTTGCCATGCTTACAGACAATGATCTCTTATTTGCAGAAGGCAAAAAAGAAGAAATGTTTGGACGATTACAAGTCACTCTGGGTAAAACCAAAGAGGAACTACATAAAATCATTGCGGGGTTGTAAGCTCGTTGCGCCGGTATAGGCGTTTATCGGCGCAAAAAATGTCGACCTGCATTTTTCACTTATCAACCTGAAACCACATTGCGTGATTTCAGGTTGATTTTGTTCAACAGATTTTTAGGATGGGAATTCCGATAAGCATTGCAACCTTTTCGAGGGCGTTGGCTTGGTGGCCGATGCCGATGGCGCAGTGGTGTGAAGGACCGGCTTTGGACCAGTTGTTGATGAAGTCGCGGGCGGAAATCGGGAAACGGTAGCGGCTGTTGGTGTTTCCAATTTGGAAGGTAGGACCTTCGACGGATTCGCCTTCGGCAACTAAAAGTGCGATGCCTTGCTTGGTTTCAAGGACAGAAAGCAGGGTGACTGGGCCGTTTTTCACTTTCATCTGGATGGAGAGGCCTTTGCCGGGTTTGCCGTGGTAGATGGGCAGGGGTACGAGTTTGACCTTGTTTTCGGAGAGGGCGAAATGGGCGGGGCCATCGTGACCGAGCATGACGATATCGTCGTTGAAGTCCATGGCGTAGAATTCGGAAAAGCTCCCGCCAGCACCCAAAAGAGACATTATTTTCATGGCTTGGACGTTCTTGACTTCGCATTCGCCGGCGATGGGGATGTTCCTGCCGGTGAGCAGGGTGTTGCCTGCAATGACGGAGGTGGCTATGTTTTCGTAGTCGTTTCCGGCAAAGCCTTCGTAATAATAGGCCATGGAGCCGAGTTGATGGGCTTCGACGAGTTTGTCGAGGGCAATGGAGGTTCGAGCGGCGCGGTCGATTTCTTCTTTGTCGCACTCTTTTACGACATCGAAGGTGGTGGCGAATTCTTCCAGTTTGGCTTTGAGTTCTTGGTCGGTGACAGTGTCGCGGTGGGCCTTGAGTTCGCACATTTCGACGATTTCGACGTGGGTACCGAAGGTGGCGGAGTGTTGCTTGAGGTCGGAATAGACGTCGAGCATGCCGCAATAATAGTGGCCGAGGACGCCCATACGGTTGTCGCGCATGCCACGGACTACCTTGGCAGCATCGATCCATGCTTTTATTTCGTCCCAGACATATTGCTCCTGCATATAGCCGGAAACGATGTCGTACTGGATGCCGGCGCGGTTGAAAACGCTGGAGATTTCGGGTACGGAGCAAGCTTGGCAATGAGCCAGCCATTCGCCGGTCATCTTGCCGCGGTCGCCCATGGCGTTGAGTGTGGCGTAATCGATGGCTGCGACGGGTTGGATGTTGAGCTGGATGATGGGGGTCTTGATGCGTTGGGCAATGGGCAGCACGGTGGACGATAGGGCGTAGGTGGAAATGAAGAGGAAGGTTATTTCCACGTCGGCTTTGCGGAGTAGGTCGGCGGCAGCGGTGGCTTTGGTTGGATTATCCACCATGCCTGCATCGATGACTTCGGCACCGAGTTTCTCCATTTCGGACTTAATGTGTGCCTGGTAGCCCATGAGGCGGTCGAGGAGGCCGTCGAACTGGGCCCAGTAGGTGTCGAGGCCGATTCCGAAAAGGCCGACTTTGATGGTGGTTTTCATAGTGTATGGTGTTTTTATTGAATGGTAAAATGGTAGCTGCCGGATCCGATTTGGAAGACGGCGCGGTCTTTTTCCATCTTTAGGAATTGAACTCCTTTGGCTTTACTTGCAGGTTTTCCGGACTCTTTAACGGTGGTTTCAGAGGTTGCAGGAATATAAACAAAAGCTTCAGTATTTGCTGGTATTTCTATATCCCACAATAAGTTGGTTGTGGTTTTTTTCCATGAACTGGTGATGGGTCCGCGGATGGATTGGTAGGTGGCGTTCACGGATTCGAGGCCCTTGGGGAAGTCGGGTTTCATCTCGATTTGACGGAAGGCGTTGGAGCCGGGAGTGTTGCGGATGCCGGCCAAATGTTCGTAGTACCAGATGAGAAGGTCGCCCAGAAGCATGACGTGGTTTTGGGAGTTCATCCAGGGATTGGCAGTGTCGCCATTCCAGAGTTCCCAGATGGTGGTGGCGCCGCGGTCGAGCATGTAGCCCCAGCTTGGGTAGCTGCGGTTGGTGGCTATTTTGAGGGCAAGGTCGCCTCTGCCCTGCTCACTCAGGGTGCGCATGAGCCAGGCGGTACCGATGACACCGGTGCAGATGTGGGAATCGTATTTGTTTTCAATGACGTCTTCCACATTCTTAAAAACGCTGGGAGCCTCTGCTGAAGGGGTGATGCCCATAGCCAGTGGCAGAATGTTGCCGGTGACGGTGTTGTTGGCGTAGAAGTGTTTTTCGGGATTATAGAAACGTTTCTGGAAGGCTGCAGCCACTTTCAACGCTTGGTTGCAAAATGCGGCACTTTCATCTTTTTGACCCAGAACGCCGGCGAATTCTTCCAAGATTTTAAGCATTCGATAGTAATAGGCAGTGGCGATAAGCGCGCCATCTGTGATGCGGCTGGTATCGGCAGAATGGATCAGTTCGGGCGATTCGGGAGGCATGCACCAGTCGCCGTATTCATCACGGGTCATGATGTTATTGGCGTCCAGATACTTGGCTTCCATGTAATGAAGCCATTTTTTCATGGAGGGGTAATGTTTCTGGATGACGGCGGTATCTCCATATTGGCGGTACAGCATGTAACTGACCAGCAGGTAGGTACCTGGCCAGGTCATGTTGTCGGTGTAGTAGTTGTAGTAATTTGGGGCAACGTCTGAAATCTGGCCTTCCTGCGACATGGATTCCTGGATGTCGTCCACCCATTTGGCGTAAAGGCGCTGGTTGTCGAAGAGGTAGCTTTCACCCCAGCAGCCGTTGCTTCTGTCGCCCAGCCAAGGTTGGCGCTCGTTGCGTTGGGGGCAATCAACGGGCATGCCTTTGTAATTGGAGGCGATGCCCCACCAGGCATTTTTAAAGATGCCGTTGAGTGTGGAGTCTGAACTTTGGAAGGTGCCGGTAGTGGCCATGGCGTCGTAAACAAGTTTTCCGCTGAAGTTTTCGATGGTGGGCGTGCCCGGCCAACCAGTGATTTCCACATAGCGGAAACCATGGTAGACAAAGCGTGGCTCCCATGTTTCAATTCCCTCACCTTTAAGAATATACGTATCTATATTGAAAGCATCCCTTAAATTAGCGGTGTAGATGCTTCCGTCCTTTTGGAGGCTTTCGGCGAAGTGCATTTTGACGGTTCTGCCTTTGGGACCTTGGATGTTCAGTTGGATCCAGCCCGCGAAGTTCTGGCCCATATCGAGGATGAAGGTGTCCTTTTTGAGGTGGGTGATGGACTTGGGTTTGATGACCTGCATCACCTTCATCGGGTCGGTGATCTGGCCGACGCGGCGGGCTACTTTCAGTCTCAGGTCGCCGTGTGGGGTTTTGGCTTCGTTCCGTTGTGGGAGGGAATCGGCGAAATAGCGGCGTTTTTCACCAGGATCGGTGGTGAGTTGGGCCTTCAGCCAGTTCGTGTCGTTGAAGCCTGGCGTGGACCAGCCTGGCATTTCCTTGGTGGCGTCGTAGGTTTCGCCGTCCCACTCGTTGTTGGAGCGGATGGGGCCGTCGGCGGTGGCTTTCCAGCTGGCATCGCTGATGATTGTCTGCTTGCGGCCATCTTCCAGGTTCATTTCCAGTTGCAAAAGTAGTTTGGGCAGGCCGAAGGTTCGGATTTTCCAAGGTTTCGCGCCCTGTCGCATGTTGTAGAAGCGGCCGTTGCCCAGGGTCATGCCGATGGCGTTGATGCCTACCTTCAAATACGGCTTCAGGTCGAAGGAGGTGTATTTGACTTCCTGTGTATAATCGGTGGGTGCAGGCGAGAGCACCTGGTCCCCGATTTTCTGTCCGTTCACGTAGAGTTCGTACATGCCAAGACCGGTCACATAAACGCGGGCAACTTGAATTGCTGTAGTGAGGTTGAATTCTTTCCGGAAGTAGCGGGCGGCGAGCTGGGAATGAAATTCGTTGCGGTCCCAGGGGAAGATGCTATCAAGACCGATCCAACTGGCTTTCCAATCGTTGGTTGAAGAGGGGTTTTCAGGGTTGTCTTTTAACCCGGTATGGAAGGTGCCAACTTGGCTCCAGGAGGATGCTTTTCCATTGCACCAGATTTTGACTCTCCAGTAAAAAGTGCTGGCTGAAGTCAGGGTTTTTCCGCCATACGGTACTTGAACGGACTGTGAAGAGGGTTTTTGGCCGGAATCCCAAAAATCGGGTGAATTGGCCTTTAAAAGGGCCTGCGAAGAGGATACTTGGATTTGTGAATGTGATTGCTTCGTATTTCTGACAAAACGCTGAATCGACCATCCAAAGCGGGGTTGAAGGGTGTTTAGAGCCTCTGGTTCGGATAGGGTTTCAACCCTTAGTGCGAATGGTTGTTGATTTTGCGCAAATGAATGTACTTCGCAAAAAAGAAGCATAAAAAGGAACAGAATCACTGCTTTAAGGGGCCTTTTCAGGAGATCCTTTCTAAACGCTTTGAAGCTCCTCAAACAAAACAGTGTGGTATCATCGATTCCGTCGTGTAGATCAGATAATGCATTGAACCCGCCGTATGCTGCGGAAAATGCGTGCCCGGAATTCAGGTGATTACAATTAGTCCCATTAAGGATTTTCAGCAGTAATTTCATGGCAAACCGGTTTTAAAGCGATGGTATCGAAGTCCAGTCTTTTTGCAAGTAATTCTTGTCGGCATCAATGGCGATGAGGACCTTGTCGTTGCCTGGACGATTGCCACCTTCTGGCTGGTAGGTCACGGTTCCGCCAGGCATGGTTTCGATGAACTTCAGGTTGCCAGTGGCAGGGTCGAACCACCATATATTCTTTGGGGCAAGTGAAATCCGATCGAGGTTGATTTTGATTTCTCGGCCGGTGTAATCGTAAATCATGCCGTAACCTGGGCCTTTTGTAGCCATGAGATGATCATATTGCTGACCGTTCTCCCCTGCAATCAAGGATTGGTCTGGGCCACCCTGCGTGAAGGGCAAGGCCAGCATCAACGCTTTCAGGTAGTTCATCTGGCCGTAACCGGGCAGGTTCAGGGCTTCGTACCATGGCTTGTCGGCAAAATAGGAAGGCGTGACGCCTGGGGTGTACATCTGCATCACCGAGTTGTTGCCGTAGGTGTGGCCGAAGGAACCTGCAAACACAGACCAATAGGCATAACGGCGTACATCTTGCGCTTTCCAACGGGGTTCGGCATTGTCGTGCAATCCGGCGGGAATGTCTTCGTAGCTGGGTTCGCCATCCAGAACGGGTTTGGAATTGGCCAGGCTGTAGACTTGATCCACGTAGCGCCAGTTGTCTTCTTCGGTGTTGAGTTCTTTAAGCAATTCGCCGTCTCCGCTGCGTTGGCCATAGCGACGGTGTCCGGACTGGAACATGTTGAAATCGAGCCAGGATTCATCGTTGAACCACTGGGCGGAGCAGGTTCGTCCACGCGGATGGTAGGTCATCAGATGGCCGTTGTCGATTCCGCGGATGGTTTTGGCCAGTGCCTGCCAGACTTCGGGTTTCTTGTCTCCACGGGTGTCGCCGCCGATGATCCAGATGATGTTGGGGCTGTTTTTATAGCGGTTGGCCAGGAAAGTGCCGTATTTGACGGCATTTTCAGTTGAAAGCAGGCCGGCATTTACAGGACCGCCCCAGACACAGACCATGGCGATGTAGATGCCCCGTTTGGCGGCGGCTTTCACCAGGTAGTCAATGTGGTCCCAATAGCCGTATTCAGGCGAAACGCCTACTTTGCTGAAGTCGAAACCGTAGGGCAAGGCGGGCTTGCCATAAACGTTATAGAAGGGTATTTCATGAAGGATGGAAACTTGTACCACATTGAAGCCTTTTTTCTTCAGGGTGGTGAGGTAGAAATCCATGCCGTCTTGGGTGAGACGGGAGGAAGCCAGCCAACCGGTATCGCCCAGCCAAAAAAACGGGGTGCCGTTTTCATGCTGTAGAAAGCGGTGATTGGCGGTAACCTGCAGTTTCCCATTTTCCCATGGAAGTTTTTTATCCTGAGCGGAAACAGCGAAAGACAGAATCAACAAGAGAAACAGAATGCGTTTCATGGCGTTTAGATTTTGCGGGTCAAGACAATGGTTTCTCCGACGGTCATTTTCAGGTCGTAGAGTTGGGTTTCGGGCAAAACGACGGGTTTGAGCTGTGCTTTTTCCGAAATAAGGGGTTTGGGCGTTTCTGCCACGCGGTAATAGGGGTTGGAATTGTCACCTTTGGCCGGTTTCAGCCCTTTTCCGACGAGTTCGACCGAGGAACGGATACGACAATAGCCACCGAGGAGGGACTTGATTTTAAGCGTTTCTACGGCGTTGCTTTTCCAGGTGATGTCCAGTTCGAACCCTCCCCTCGCCTTCAGACCTTTGACAGAGCCGTTTTTCCAAACTGAGGGCAAGGCAGGCAGCACAAAGATGAAACCGTCCTGACTTTGAAGGAACATTTCAGCAATGCCGGCGGTGCAGCCGAAATTGCCATCGATCTGAAAGGGCGGATGGGCGCAGAACATGTTGGTGTAGGTGCCGCCTTTCTTGGGTTCAGCCGAGACAAGATCGAGTTGGTTTTGAAGAATTTTGTAGGCGTGGTTGCCGTCCAGCAGGCGGGCCCAGAAGCAGAGACGCCAAGCCATGGCCCAGCCGGTGGAGATGTCGCCGCGGTAAATCAGCGAGGTGCGGGCGGCGTCGAATAGCTCGGGGGTGCGGTACGGGGAAATCTGGTTGCCGGGATAAAGGCCGAAGAGGTGGGAAATGTGGCGGTGGGTATCTTTGGGGTCGTCCCAGTCGTTCATCCATTCCTGCAGCTGGCTGTATTGGCCGATTTGCATGGGCGGCATCTGGGCAAGGGTGTTGCGTAGGGTATCGGCAAATGCTTTGGAACCGGTGTTGAACAGACCTTTGATGCCTCCGTTCAGGATATCGGTGGCAGCCAATACATTGGTAAACAGGTCGAAGACAATTTGGTTGTCCATGGTGCATCCTGCTACTGTTGAAGCGTTTCCGCCGGTGGCTTTGGGATTGTTTTCAGGCGAACTGCCAGGGCAAACGACGAGCCAGCCGTGACTGGGTTCTTTCACCAGAAAATCGACGAAGAATCTTGCGGCTTCGAGCATGATGGGGAAATTGGCCTGCAGAAATACTTTGTCACCAGTATATTGGTAATGCTCCCAAAGGTGTCTGGAAAGCCAGGCGCCGGCCATGGGCCACATACCGGACTGGGCACGGTCGATGCCACCGGTTACACGCCAAATGTCGGTGTTGTGATGGGTCACCCAACCGCGGGCGCCGTACATTTCGCGGGCGGATTCACAGCCGGTGACGGAGAGGTCTTTGATCATGCCGAACAATGGGTCGCTCATTTCTGAAAGATTGGTCACCTCGGAGGGCCAGTAATTCATCTCGGTGTTGATGTTCACCGTGTATTTGCTGTCCCAGGCAGGCAGGATCTGTTCGTTCCAGAGGCCTTGCAGGGTGGCAGGCTGTCCGCCGGGTTGTGAACAGGAAATGAGCAGGTATCGGCCGAACTGGAAATAAAGGGCAGCTAGGGCAGGATCGTTCACTTTGGCGAATTCGCGGATGCGCTGGTCGGTGGGTTTCAACGCTTGCGGTGTTGAGCCGAGATCCAATGTGACGCGGTTGAAAAGTTTTTGATAGGCAGCGGTGTGGCTTGCCTTCAGTTTGTCGAAGTCCTTGCCGTAGGCGCGGTTTAGGATGCGGGTGCATTTGGCGACTTCATCTCCGGAGATGTCTTTGTAATTCACGAAATTGGTAGCCATGGAAATATAGATGGTAGCCTCATCCGCTTTGTCGATGGAGAAGACGCCGTCCTTGACCGTGCAGCGTCCGTTTTTCAAAAGGGGTTTCACTTGGGTGATGAAGCGTACTTTTCCGCTCTGGCGTTCGTGGGTTTCGGTCATACCGGTGAGAACAAGCATGCCTTCGGCGTCCGAAATGCGGTATTTCTGGTGCGGCGTACTCATGGAGATGTTGCAACTTATACTCTTTGGTTTACTGGCTCTTAGCCGTACGACGAGTACTGAATCACAAAGCGAGGAGTAGTATTCGCGGGTATAGGTCACGCCTTTGAACGTGTATTTGACGGAAGCGACGGCCGTGCTGATATTTAGGTCGCGGGTGTAGGCTTTATAGGCGTTATGGCCGGGAAAACTGAGGTACAAATCGCCCATGGATTGGTAAGGCATGCCGAAATTGGTGTTGGACATGATCTTGGCTGAAGCCAGATTCATGGCTTCCAGGTTCTTGTTGGCAAAGACCAATTCGCGGACCTTGGGTAAGTTGGCCAGGGCTTCCGGATTGTTATTTTGGTTGGGCGATCCAGCCCAAACGGTGCCTTCGTTGAGTTGCAGACGTTCCACGGCAGGTCCGCCGAAAATCATGGCGGCCAGGGTGCCATTGCCGATGGGCAGGGCGGCATTCCAGTCGGCAGCCGGGGTGGCGTACCAGAGCTTCAGCGTTTGCTGGGCGTTGGAAAAGGTTGCCAGGCAGGCAAAAAGGAGGATCAGGGATGCTTTCAGTCGGTTCATGTCTTATTTTTTAGCGGCTTCCAATACGGTTTTGAGCGTGTTCAGGTCGTTGACGGCGTTTTTAGGAAAGTTTTCACCGTTGGGTCCGAAGACGTAGAGCGCTTCTTTCTTTTCGATGTAAATTTTGGATTCGTCGAAAGTCCCGTCTGGTTTTTTTAGATTTTTTGTGTTCAGATTCAAGTGTTTGGCCAAGAATGCGTAGCAGGCTTGTCGCTTGCTGAAGCCGTAATCGTGGCCTTCTTCAGGGAAATGGGCGTTCTCAACCAGGTTTTCCTTGCCGTAGAACCCAAAGGTACGGCGTATGAAGGGAAATTCCAAGGTGGGTACGGCTGCGGTCCAGTCCTTTCCGTCTGAAATGACTAGAAGGGGTCTCGGGGCTGTCATGGCGGCGATTTCGGCATTGTTGGTGCCACCGCAGCAAAGATGCACGGGCAGGCCGCTTTCACAGGGGCAGCCGCCTGAAAACCAGGAGGAGGTCATGACGACTGGGATGCTGCAGGTGATGCGGTCGTCGAGCGCGGTGACGAGCATGGTCTGGCTGCCCCCACCCGACCCGCCGGTAATGGCAATGCGGCTGGGATCGGCTTGCTTTAGGCTGGTCAAGTAATCGATCCATCGGATGGCGTTCAGCGTCTGGATGGTCTGGGCGATGCTGCTGCGGTGCCATTCGTATTTGAATTGGAGCATGGATTCGCCCCAGCCGAACAGGTTGTAACTCACGGCGATGGAACCCATCTTGGCCATCATCGCTAGGCGGTACTGCATGTCGGGGCGGTAACGTTCGTCCAAAAAATGTCCGCATGGGTTGATGATAATGGGGCAGTTCTTGGCTTTCAGGGGTTTATAGACGGAACCCATGGTATAGACGCCGGGCAGGACTTCCAGGGCGATGTTTTCGACCGTGTAGCCGTCGAAGGCGCGTTTGTTGGTGATGATGGGCTTGCTTCCGGTGGGTTTGGGCATGGGGTTTAGGCCGACGGCTTCCTGCATGGAGGTTTTCAACTTTTGTTTTCGGGCTTCCCAAGTGGGCAGGTCGTTGTACAAAGTTTGGAGGTAATCCAAATATTCCTTACCGTCGGCTACTGAGCGGCGGGAATATTCGAAAGCCTTGATCTTGTAAACGCCTTCGAGTTCCTTGACGAAAATCAGGTCGAAGGGTTTCAGGATGTTGGTCAGGCTTTGTTCCAAGCTCCAGGGGCGAAGGCGCCAATCGGCGTACTTCAGCATCTTGCCTTCCACGAGGTCGGCTGGGATTTTGAGGCGGACGTTGAACTGGGTTTGGATGCCGAGAAGGACATCGTTTAAGGGACGCTGGTAGGCGCTGTCGGTATTTTGGCTGGAAGCGAGCGGGGTTTGTGCGTGTACGGGCAATGCGCCTAAAAGCAAGGAAGCAAACAGAAAATATTTATACAATATATTCATTATCTATATGTTATATATCGTTATTTAAACCTTTTATTCAAGAACAATCAGGGCATTCGGTTGCAGATCCTCTCCTTTCAGCACCGGCATTTCAAGACGTTTCAGATAATTGTCTTTCAGTATGATGCCTTGGCTGGCATTTCCGCTGATACGGATATAAGCCTGACTGCCGGGCATGGGAAAGGCATTTTGAATCAGGATGTCCTTGCAATCTTTCAGACTCAGAACGGGAGCGTCAGCGAGGGGCTTGTTGGTTTTCAGTGCCAGTAGTTGGGCTTCGTTCACCCGCTCCAACAGAAATGCCGGACCTTTTTCGGTGGAAACGGTCATCCCGCTTATCCGAATGTTGGTGGCGTTGCTGATGACAAAACCGGTTTTGGCCTTCAAGTCAATGTCGGTAAAGCTCAAATCGGAGACCGGCATTTCCGGAATGCCCAGAATAGTTCCTGCCATTGCGATGTCCACGCCTGTCATGTTGCTGATGTGGATGTTGCGGAAAATCGGGGTGCGGTCGGAAACGGGTTCAGCCGGGACCTTGGTGTAAAACAAATTCAAGGTGATGGCTTCTTTTTGAATGTTGCGCATCACGATGTTGCTCACGCGGATGTCTTCTACGATGCCGCCTCTGCCGCGCGTGGACTTGATGCGGATGCCGCGGTCGGTTCCGTCGAACACGCAATTGGAAATGACGACTTTGCGTACGCTGCCGGACATTTCGCTGCCGATGACCACGCCACCGTGTCCGGCCAGCATGGTACAGTTGGTGATGGAGATATTCTGGCAGGGAACGCCGAGCGTACGGCCTTGCAGGTCACGGCCTGACTTGATGGTGATGCAATCGTCCCCTACGCTGATGTGGCAGTTTGCGATGTGGACGTTGTCGCAGGATTCGGGGTTGATGCCGTCGGTGTTGGGGGAAATGGGATTGTCGATGGTGATGCCGTCCACGGTCACATTGCTGCAGAACTCTGGATTCACAGTCCAGAAGGGGGAATTCGTGAATTTGACACCTTCGATGCGGATGTTCTTGCTTTTATAGGCTTGGAAGAATGGCGGGCGGAAGAAACGACGAGCCAGCGTGCCTTTCCAATCGGATTCCGGTTCAATCTGGAAACCCGGGTTGGCGTTGGTCCAGAGGTCCTGGTATTTGCTCAGGTCGGTCTTGACACCAGCTCCGTCCATGCCCCAGGCGGCATTCCACCATTTCTTGCCGTTGCCGTTCAAGACACCGCGGCCTTTGATGGTGATGTTTTCAGCCTCGTACGCATAAATGAGCGGATGGAAACTTTTCATGACCACGCCTTCGTAACGCATTTCTACAAAAGGCAGGTATTGGTCGAAGTCGTCGGTGAAACTCAATACGGCGCCCGATTCGAGGTCGAGGGTTATGTTGCTTTTGAGTTCGATGGGACCGGTCAGGTAGGTGCCTGCCGGAAAAAATAGGGTTCCCCCACCCTGCTGTGCGAGTTCAGCAATGGTTTTGGCGATGACGGCCGTATTCAACGTTTTACCGTCGGCAATGGCGCCTGCTTGTTGCAGGTTGACTGTTTTGGCGGAAGCGGAAAAAGGAAGGCCTGTCAGGATGAGAGACAGGAAAAGCAGTCTTTGAAGGTGCATATTGTTGGCTATTCGTTGATTTCAGTAGTTGTGTCCTCCCAACCCGGCCAAGGATAACTGCCGGGTTTCAGGGTGAGAAACAGGTTGGGTTTGCCGATAACAGCCATCCGGACAACGCCGGGGCTGAATTCGAGCAAGGGCGTAAGCGTGGACCATCCTTTCTTTTCCAAGAATGCAAAAGTGGTGGCGCCGCCTTCCAACAACAGTTCGCCGACCGCGCATTGTTCGAGCATGCGGATGACCACTTCGGCTAACCGGTTCCGCAGCGCATCGGCATGTCCTGGAAAAGTAACGTTGCGGTGTCCCTGCGTGACGATCATCTGACCGGTGCGGCCCCAGAATTCAGCCTGATTGTCGGCCCATTCGATTAGATGTTCTTCGGAGATGGTTTCCTGCAGAAGCTCCTCTGGGAATTCAGCGACGGCCAGGCCTCTTTTCTTGGAAGAAATCAGATAGCGTTCGCTTTGAGTGTGTTTGCTGCCACAGACCATCAGGAATCGGCCTAACATGGGATTGATTCCGTTGGGTTGCGGTTTTGGTATCCGATCGTGCACCACTTCCAGCCAGGCGGCGAAAAAGGCAGCGCTGCCAGCGTGGAGTACGCTCGGATTGCTTTTGAATACGGATTTTTTTAGATCCTCCACTTCCTTACAATCCGGAACGTGGATGCCCTTTTTGAGTGGCAGGACGGAACCGGTGTAAATTTTTCGGGAAGTGTGGTTGCCGTTGCGTTCCATCAACAAGCCTTCCACGGCGGAAGTCCAGGACGGGAAATCCGAATCACGGCTGAAATCGGTCGCGTGAAGTTCGATGCCGTCAATGTAGTATTGGCCTTCTACGATGCAGCGGCCAATGGATGGATTGGAGGGTTGCAGCACGGCTTCCTCGAAACCAAGTACGGTCATCCATTCGTCCAGTTCATCGACGACATAGCCACGAAGGACGGAATCGGTTTTCTTGAAAACGCTGTCGGACGAAGCGGTGCCGATGGCTTCTGCCAGCTCACGGTGGATCATGCGGGCTTCCTGGGCGCTCATGGATCGACTGTCGGTTGCAATTACGCGGACTTGCGCCGTTGCAGTGGGAAGTTGGTTCACACCGAAGGAAACGGTCATGCCGCAGCGTAGGCAAACGCCGGCAATTTCGGCGGCACCGGTGATGTCGTCAGCCAGTATGGTAATCATGCTTTGCGGTTTTGTGCCATGCGGATGGCGTAATCGATGGAAACGAGCATGGCATCTGGGGAAGCGATGCCCTTTCCTGCTATTTCAAAGGCGGTGCCGTGGTCCACAGAGGTGCGGATGATGGGCAGTCCCAAGGTGATGTTCACCCCTTTGACGCTTTTTAGGATCTGCTTTTCGTTGTCCCACTGGAAGCCCTCCAGTTTGAAGGGAATGTGGCCTTGGTCGTGGTACATGGCCACGCAGCCGTCATATTTGCCCTGAACCGCTTTGACGAACATGGTGTCGGGCGGAATGGGACCTTCGACGGTGAAACCATTAGCGTTGGCTTCGTTGATGGCGGGAATTATTTCCAGGATTTCCTCGTCACCGAACAAACCGTTTTCGCCGGCGTGGGGATTGAGTCCGGCCACGGCGATGCGGGGTTTGGTAATGCCAAATTGCTTGCAGGCGTCGTCGAGCAGCTTTATGACATCGAGAATCCGATCTTTTTTGCAGAGGTCGCAGGCTTTGCGCAGGGAAACATGTGTGGAGGCGTGGATCACCCGTAAGTTTTCGTCTGCCAGCAGCATGGCGAACTTATCGGTGTTCGTGAAATGGGCATAAATTTCCGTGTGGCCGGAGAAATGATGACCAGCTTTATGAATGGACTCCTTATTAATAGGTGCGGTGACGGTGGCGTCGATTTCGCCACTCAAGGCAAGCTCAATCAGTTTGTGAACAGCTTCGAAGGCGGCATTGCCGGCCATGGCGGATACTTCTCCGGGTTTCAGTTCAGCAGCGATGACATTTTTGAGGTCGTAAACATTGATGGTTTCGGGCGTGAAAACAGCCTCATCGACCGCGTTTATGGGAACAATTTTTAGGGGTGCACCGAGAAGTTTCACGGCGTGTTTCATTACGGAGGCATCACCGATCACCAGTGGGCGGCAGCGTTCATGGACTTCCTTGTGCAGGAAGGCTTTGACGATGATTTCAGGACCGATCCCTGCAGGATCGCCCATACTGATGCCGATGAGGGGTCTTTTTTCATTCATAGTAGGAGTGTAAAGATACTCAAAGCATCTTCCATTCTGACTTCCCTGGGGTTGTTGTTCAGCAGTCTTTTTACATGTAGGGCGATGGAAGTTAGTTCGGGCAGGTCCGCTTCTTGAATGCCGATTTCGGACAAGTGCTGTGGAATACCGCAGGCGATGGATAGTTCACGGATTTTCTGAATGCCGGCCAAGGCTGTGGTTTCGGCATCGGGGCCTTTGCGAACACCCAGTGCAAGGGCTATTTCTGCTGTGCGTTCCACACAGGCAGGCAGGTTGAAGAGCAGCACTTCGGGCAACAGAATGGCGTTGGCAAGGCCATGGCTTACATGATGCTTTCCACCGAGTCCGTAAGATAGGGCATGCACGGCGGAAGTGTTGACTGGGCCTAGGCAAAGGCCGCCGTACATCGAGCCAAATGAAAGTGCGGTGCGGGCTTCGAGGTTGCTGCCGTCCTGGCAGACTTTCAGCAGGTTGGCACTGATTAGCTGGATGCCTTTGAGGGCATAAAGATCCACTGCCGGATGGGCGAATTTGTTGGTATAGGCTTCGATGCAATGGCATAGGGCATCGAAACCGGTTTCAGCCGTGAGTTTTTTTGGAAGGGTAAGCGTCAGACTTGGGTCGATGTAAACGGCGTCGGGTACGAGGTCGGGGCTGATGATGCCTTTCTTTTCCTGGCTGGTTTCGTCGAGCAGGATGGCGTTGGGGGACATTTCGCTGCCGGTGCCTGACGTGGTGGGTACGCAGATCAGGGCGATGGTACGGCCTTGAAGGATGTTGATGCCGGGGACTTCGCGCAGAAGTTGCTTGCTGTTGCTCAACGCGGCAAGCAGTTTGGAGCAGTCGAGCACGCTGCCGCCACCGATGCCGATGACGCAATCGGGTTGGAATTCCTGGGAATGGGCCAGCATTTCGTCCATTTGTTTGAATGTAGGTTCTCCCGGAAAGGTATATTCAAATACATCGACCAGCTTACCGGCATTTCGGAACTTTTCGACCGTGGGTACAACAGCCTCGAACAAGGGCGTGGCTATGAGCAAAAGAACGCGTTGAGACGCTTTAGCCAAACGGTCTGCAGCCAGGTCGGTCAGACAACCCGGCCCGAAGACGGTTCGTTTGGGATGTTGCAGTTGGATAGTATTCATTTTTTTCGGGCTTCCAGAAAACTATAAATGGTGAGTTGTTCGCCCAGTATAGGCTTTTTGAAAAAGAGACTGGCGGCGTAGCCTACAACGATGACAATCAAGTGGCTGTAAACTCCCAACATGTATTTGTGCTGAGTGAAGTTCCAATTGCCTAGGTCGAGCAGGATGCGTTCTTCGCCCCCGACTTCAAATTTGGTGGAGGTGAGCATGGCGTAGGCTGTGAACAGCACGCATGCAGCGATGCCGATATACAGCCCTTGTTTGTTGGCACGAGTCGAAAAAAGTCCGAGCAGGAAAATGCCCACGATGCCGGCCGAGAAGATGGCATAGAGTTCGAACACCATGCCGAGCACGCCTTCGCCTTGCCAGATCACATAGAGGCTGGCCACGCCCATCATGGCGATGCCGGAAACACCTACCAGCCAACGACCCATTTTCAGGCGTTGCTTGTCCGTGCAGTTCGGTTTCAGCCGTTGATAATAGTCTTCCACACCGATGGCGGAAAGGCAGTTCATGTCGGAAGCCAGGGTGGAGAATGCGGCGGCCACGATGGCAGAAAGCACCAGACCGACGACACCGACGGGCAGTTGGGTGCCCATGAAATAGGGAAATACCTCGTCGGCTTTCATGCCTTCGGGAAGCGTGGCTGTGCCGTTGTGGTAAAAAACATAGAGCAGCGAGCCAATGAGCATGAACAGCAACCAGACGGGAACGGTGGTGAAAACGCCGATGTAGGAGGCCTTTTTGGCGTCGCGGTCGGATTTGGCCACGATGTAGCGTTGCACGATGGTCTGGTCGGTACCGTATTTTTGGAGGGCGTAGAACATACCGTTCAGTGCCATGACCCAGAAGGTGAGTTGGGTGAAACTGAAGTCGTAGGGACCGAAACCGATCTTACCCATATCCCAGGCTTGCGTCAGGGTGACCACGGGACCGGCTTCAGGCTTGAAAAGAAGCAAGGCAAGGCAGATCAGCCCACCACCAATGATCATGAAACCCTGGATGACATCCATCCAGATGACGGCTTCGATGCCGCCCACCAGGGTCAGGAATACGATGCACAGGCCGATACCAATAATGAGCGGCATGATTGGAATGCCACTCAACGTATTGATTACCAGACAGACCAAATAAAGTACGGTTCCCATTTTGGAGAAATGCGTGAGCATGAAGGCCAGGGAGCTGTAGATGCGGGCGCCGAAACCGAAACGGCGTTCGAAGTACTCGTAGGCGCTGAGCCTTATTGCTTTTCGATAAAGCGGTACAACGAGCCAGATGATGCAGACCAGCACCAACGGCACCATCAGTCCTTGAACCAGTAGGATCCAGTTGGATTTGTAAGCGGCTGCGGGATAGGCCAGAAAGGTTACGCTGCTGATCAGGGTTGCAAAAATGGAAAAACCAATGGCCCAAGCCGGTATGTTCTTACCTCCGGAAAAGTAATGGTCGGAACTTTTCTGCCGTTTGGCAAAATACAGTCCGACGCCGATGGTGGCCAGCACGGACACGAAAACGATGAGGGTATCAATCCAGTGGATGGTATGTCCTTGCATGACAATGGGTTATTTTTGGAATTGAAAAATAATCCGCTCGACATCTTCGGCAGAAAGCTCCGTTAGCGGCGGCATCATGATGGGTGAGCATAAACCGACGCTGTGCATCATGACTTTCAGGGCTGCCAGGGATTGACCAAGGGTGCGGTCCTTTTGGTAGAGGACGGCTACTTCGTCTGTGAGCGCCTGCAGTTTGATGGCTGTTTCAGAATCACCGTTAAGTGCGGCTTGGTATAGTTTCTTGTACCATTCGGGAACGATGTTGCCTGTGCTTGGTACGATGCCATCGGCACCTATTGTCAGACTTCCTGCACTTTGTGCTCCCCAGCCACAGAAATAGGAAAAATCATTCCGCATTTTAAACAGCTCGATGCAGGCATGCATGCGTTCTGCATCGCGTTCAGAGTCCTTAAGGCCGTAGATATTGGGGTGGTGGCTGAGTTTCTCTACAATGTCCAGCGGAAGGCTCATCTGGGTGGTCGCCTTGATGTTGTACATTAGCAAGGGGCCTTGCAGACTGTCAGCCAATCGCATATAATAGGTATACATCTGATCCGGAGTCAGCAGGTAGTACGAAGGCAAGGTCGCCACTACGGCATCCGCTCCCAAAGCAAGGTAACGGTTTCCTTTTTTGATGAGTGATTCGGTCTGGTTTCCAACCAATCCGGCATAAACCAACTGTTTGGGGCCTTTGGCTTCCAAAACGGCCTCCATCAATTCCAAACCTGCCTTTTTGCTGATGGAACTGGATTCGCCAGTCGTACCGAGCACTAACGGATGTATGTCGTTGTCGGTGAAGGTTTTCATGATCCGCACAACGGCTGCCGTATCGATGGTCAGGTCGGGGTTCAGCGGAGTGACCATGGGAACCACGACGCCTTTGAATTTCTTGGCTTCCATCTTATTTGTTGAATTTCAAGGTGACTTTCTTTGCAGACTCGGTTTCCAACGAAAGCAAGTACATGCCTTTTGGAAGCAACGTGACATCAAGGCTTGTCATACCGGATTCGCTACCCTGTTGAAGGCATTTGCCAGTCAGGTCGGACACGTGATACCAATTAACGGCATCCGGGCTGATCAGGTTGATTCGGTCGATAACCGGATTTGGGTAAAAGCCGATTTCCTGCCAGGCACTGTTTTTTTTCACACTGGTACTGAATGTGATTTCCTCACCCATCAGGCTGCACAAGTACACTTCAAGTGCCGTATAGCCGCTTGACGACAATGTATTACGGTCGGCAAAATCGGCAGGATTCAGACCGTTCGACAGTTCCCAGGCATCGGACATTCCGTCGTGATCGGCATCGGTCACGGCATTGGTATACACCGTGTCCGGATAGGCAATCTTTGGACCAAAAGCTAGGGACGGGTTGTCGATGATACCCTTGGTCACATTGTAATAGGTGTTGGTGGAATAGGTCGTGGCCGAAGTGGAGGCATAGTAGAGCTGCGTGGTGCCCTTGCCGGAAGCTGTTCCGGTTCGAACCTCCTTGATGACGCGGCGTGTGGTGGTATCCCTGGGCATTGCGCCTGCCTTGGCAAGTACGCTGAGGTAGGCATTGGCTGCCGTTTCCGTGGTTACGGGTGCACTAATGGCAAAGGGCGTGGCCGTAATCAAGGCCGTCTTGACAACCCCTTGTGCAACGTAGGCACTGGCATCCAAACCAAGGTAATTGTCGGTATTCTTGGAGGTATTGGCTGAGCCTTCCATGAAGTTTCCACTCATGTAAAAAACTGGAATCTGGGCGGCGCTTTGGCTTCCAAACGAGGCTTGCGTGAAATAGGAACTGCTAGTGCCCGGTCTTGCCGGCCCAGGTTTGTAATAATTGTTAACCATGTTGCAACGATCCGTAGCACCGTTGGTATCAAAGTCATTTCCGTAACAGGAATTTTCCTTCCCCCAGTTGTAGTTCACATTGTTCACGTAATCGATCATCGCATTCCTGTCGTTGCTGCGAGCACCGTTGAAGCGGGGTGTGCGGTTGTTGTTGTGCGCCAGCAGGTTATGATGAAATGTCACCTGTTGCCCACCCCATTGGCTGGCGTAGCTGCGGGCACCTTTGGAGTGGCCGCAGACGTACAAACTTTCGTGTAACACGGACCATTGGATGGTGGCCAAGTTGTCGTCGTACATGGTCATGTTTTCCTCACCCGACCATCCGAAATCACAATGGTCGAAAATGAAGTTGGAAGCATTCTCAATGCCGACAGACCCTCCTGCTGCAAAAGCCGTGTCTCCTTTCAATCCGATGCGGAAACGCATGTTCCGAACCACTAGGTTCGTACTCCCTCCCAAGTTGGTCTTGGCACCGCGTATGGTGATGCCGTCACCTGGTGCGGTTTGGCCGGCAATGGTGGTTCCTGCGGTGCGGGTGCTGCGCAAATCGGCGACAAGTTTGATAATGCCACCCACACGAAACACGATGGTGGCAGGCACGGTCTTGCTTTGATTCAGCGCCCAACGCAGACTGCCTACGGTGGCACCGGTGGCATCGTCCAGAAGGTTGGTCACTTCAATCACCACACCTCCCCGACCTCCGGTGGCCATACAACCAAAACCTTCCGCAGTTGGGAAGGCTTTGGTTTGGGCTTGCAAGGTTGTAAGAGCAAAAAGAAAAAAGAGAGAAATAGAAAAAAGATGTTTCATAATTCGTACGAAATAAAAGGAGGCGGATGTTGTTGGCCGCCTCCTATGTTTTTGGATTTATTATTCTGCCAGCGGGTCGAATGTGCCGTTTGCGTTGCCGTTGTTGACATCTGCCCAGCCAATCGTTTGCTTCAGGGTAATATTGTTCGTTTGTGCACCACTAGTCAAGCCAATAAAATAATAGAGTGGCTTGAATGTCACCACTTTGCCGACTTCATCCCCGATGCGTACCTTACGTTTCAAATAGGTGTCGTAGAACGTTGCCAGGCCGACAAATTGGGTACTTAAACTCGTTTTCAAATCGAGCGGAGCAGGACGATTGGCGAGGATGGGGTCACTAGCTTGCGCTTCGACAGCGGGAGTAATCACAGCGAGTTCGACATTGTCGCGCCGATTGCCGTTGAATGATACCACGCCAAGATAGGTGCAGGTATTTCCTACAAAACCTGTCAGGTTCCAGCTTGTCGGCGCTCCATTCACTTCACTGAATGTTGCTCCGCCGTCCCATAGTAACCAGCGACGCATGTCGTCGAAACGTTTACCTTCGTAAGCCAGTTCGATCTGACGTTCGTAAAGGATAGCGCCAAAGAGTTTGCCACGGTCGGCTAATTCCCCTATGTTCAAACCGTAATTATCGGCTTCGTTTGTATAGCCGGCGCGTTTACGAATATCTTTCAACACCTGAATGGCTTCGTCGGCATGCCCGGTAGCACAGGCAGCTTCTGCAAAATTGAGCATCACTTCTGCGTAACGGATTTCCATGTGAGGCATGGCACCTTCACCAAAAGCACCTTGTCTATTTTCGGCAGAAGTAGCTGGCCAACGATACAGGCAAGTAGGAACAGGCGTTGTCATATCGAAATCGTTTGAACGCTTGCGAACATATACGCCACGATAATTTTGCCCCAATCGATCGGCTCCGAATCCACCAAGATTTTCATCGGCCTGTTTAATAAGATCGGCATACCACGCATAATTCCATAAAACATAATCCGTACCGTTATAAACAGCATTCGATGGTATAGTTCCAGACCATGTCAACGGATTCCCTTCAAATCTCCAATATTCACCAGGGAAAGCAAACGTACGATAGAAACGCGGGTCGCGATTTTCAAAGAATTTCAATGAACTGTAGTTGTATGTACCAACTTCGGTCGGTTTCTTACCGTCTGCCATCGGGAACATGTCCAACATAAGTGAATTGGCGTTGATGCCCGTATTGCTTGTACCACCGGCAGCGTTCGAAGGACGCAAACCTTGTTCCCTGTGGTTGTTGCGATAAATTTCGTGTGCTGCATTGTCGTCGTGTACACGGTTGTAAAGTGTTACAAACACGGCTTCCTGGCTGTTGTAGTCCGAAAACAGTTTCGAGAAGCCGGCTGCATTGATGCCGGGAGCTTCTTTGTAGGCCAAACCAAAACCGCCAGCTGTCAAGGAATCAAGAGCCGCTTTATTAGCATCGTACGCTGCTTGCCAACGTGCTACGTCATCAGCGCGATTGAACAGCGGACTTGCGTAGAGAAGCCGGGTTCTGCCAGCCAATGCCAACGCGGCACCTTTTGTAATTCGGCCAAAATTGGAACTACCCCAACTTAATGGCAACATGCCAGCAGCCGTTTCCAGATCTGCGCATATAAAGTCGATGCATTCTTTGGTAGTGGAACGCGGTACCGACAGATTTACCGCCTCGCTCACGTCGGTTACCTGCACATGATCTATGATGGGTACGCCGCCGTAGGTCTTTACCAGCAAGTAATACTGCCATGCACGGAAAAAATAAACTTGTCCGAGCAACTCGCGTTTTTGGCTTTCTTCGAGCGTACTGTTTGTAACGCCTTCGATTACATCATTGCAATTGCGGATTTCGCCCCAAGGGCCTGCACTGGTTTGTTTGCTGACATGAAACCAATCGGGAAGATTGCTTGAAGAGGTGATGATCACATCGGGATTGACAAAATCTGATAGTCCCGAAAATTCTTCGGTGCATTGTGACTGAATATCTGATTTTCCGCCACTTGGACTTCGGTACATAAGCCCATCGTTTGCGTTGGGCAGGAGGCGAAGGTAAATATCTTCCACTCTCATTTTGGCTCCCGTATAGTCGTTGTACAAATCGGGGGAAAGTTTGCTGTAATCCCTCTTATCTTTCAGGAATTCGTCACTACATCCTGTACTCATACAAAGACTTGCTGCCAGGACACTGGTTAACACTAATTTGTTCATGTATTTTTTCATCGCTGCAAGTTTTTATTAAAAAGTAACATTTAAACCAAGGGTGAATTTCCGTAACGTAGGATAGACACTGTAGCTGGAATTCTGGCTCATAAATTTATCGGGGTACGGGTTGTAGAAGTCAAGCAGATTTTGGCCTGTCAGATTGATTCTGCAACTTTCGATCCCAATTTTTTGGACAAAGGGTTTTGGTAGCGCATAAGCGACTGTCAGGTTGCGCAGCAGCACGTTGGCATTGTTTACTTTCCAAAAAGTGGACGCTACCGAATTGATCCCTGCAAAACGCAAATTGGGGTATATCGCATCGCGGTTCTGGGTGGCTACAATTCTGTTTTGTGCATCATACACATCATTATAAACATACATGTTTCCCGACCAGAACGACGGCAAATTGGTGTATTGCATCACATCGTAACCCGAAGCGGTAGAAACAACGCTTTTGTTGGTGATAGCCTGCGTCGGCATCATGGTATAGCTGCCCCAGCTTGCACCAAGTTGTGCACTGATTGACAAACTCTTATATTCAGCACCTACATTCATCGTAAAACCGTAGATGTTGTTGCTTCGATTCGATATTTTAATTCGGTCGTTGCCATCTACTTTGTTGCCTTCCGGATCGAGGGGGTCACCAGGTGCGTAAAAGGTACCGTCCGACTTTTGCGAACCGCGAACATCATTGTATATCAATGTTCCTGGGTGAATATCGGCCTGCGTATTTCCCATGTAGGTGGTCAGATCATTTTCGGCGAAATATTCGGCGATGTCCTGATACGAACGGAACATGCCCAGACACTCATATCCCCACAATCCGCGGTCGGAACGTTCGTTTGGCACTGGGGCATCCAACGAACGGGTGGCTTGGGCTGCAAATGGATACTTGATGAGTTTGTTGTCGCTGTATCCCGTATTCAGTCTAATATGGTATTTGAAATCCTTGCCGATCTGATCGCGCCAGCCCAATGAAAGTTCAACGCCAAAATTATCGGTCGAACCCCAGTTAGACGGTGAAGCCTGTGCGCCTACGGTTGTAGGATAATCGGGCGCGTTGCTGATGGACATGAATACGTCACGATTCCGGTCGTAATAGCCGTCGAGTGCAACCGACAGGCGATTTTTCAAAAAGTTCACATCCAAACCAAGATTTGACTTGTAACTCTTGTCCCAGTGCGAGTTGCGGTTTGGAACACTATTCGGTAACTGAAAGTGCGGACCTGCATTTTGGTCGATGTTGTTGCCAAATATCGGACCTTTGATCACTTCGTTTCCATAGAATTGAGCCCAGGCCCAAGGATCGATATTGTCTCGTCCCAGCATACCGAATGAACCGCGAATTTTCAGGAAATCAACAAAAAGCACATTTTCCTTGAACCAGTTTTCTTCTGAAATAATCCAACCGGCAGATAATGAGGGAAATGTTCCCCAATAATTTTCGGGAGCGAATTTGGTGCTCGCGTCGCTACGTATCAGGAACTCGGCCAAATATTTACCGTCATAATTGTAATTCAAACGACCGACATACGACAATACACCCGATTCGGAACGGCTGAATTCGGTTGTCTGGTCGCCACTTGCTCCATTGGACTGATAATTGGTAAACGTATAGGGCAAATTCACATTACCCCATACATATTCGTATTCGCGTTCCGATTTTTCGATGGTGAACAAACCGCTTACATCGTGCTTGCCAAATTTACGGGCATACGAAGCAACAAAGTTCAACTGATAACTGTCGCTGCGACCCATATTTCTTCTCAGGTAACTGCTGCTTCCGTTGATCGCATTAACCGTTGTAATGTTGGAAAAATCGAGCGGATAACCTTCCGTACCTACATACAAGTGATTGCCGCTACCGCCGCGTCCGATACTGCCATCAGGAAATCGATACAGCGAGTATTCCGATCCAAATTCATTGTCTTTTGTGGTACTGATGCTTTTTGAATAGATTGCTTTCAGTTTCAAGCCCTTAAGAATCTTGCTCCATCCGAATTCGTAGTCGAGCGACCCGCTGATCGTCATATTTTGAGGCATATTCTTGGCAAAATTGCCTAAGTTTTCTATGACGTCGTAATGGTAGTTTTGTGATTGCTCCATCATACCGTTTGTTATACCGTAAGGCGCAATGGGCAACTGATTTCCTGTTGCCGGGTCGGTAATGTATTCGGGAATGTAGCGCGGACGTGTCAGCAACATGACATAATCCTTTTCTGCATTCGTGCCACCTACTTTGTTGTTCGATTTCACAGTATGACCATAATCACCCGATACCGATAGCGACGCTTTTGTCCATTTGTTGATTTTAGCGTCCATACCAGCGTTGTAATTCCACCGGTCGTAGTCTATTTTGCCCATATTACCGTCCTGGGTAATGTACGATACGCCTGCAAAATAGGTTGCTGCTTCGGTACCGCCACTTACATTGATACCGTGTTTCTGTGTTAATGCCGAACTCCAGTATTTATCCAACAAATTATAATCGAGCGATTTCATGGCTTCCAGTTCGTCGGCTTGGTAAAGGTGTTTCAACGGGTCGAAACCACTTTGAGTGGGGTCGGCTACGCGAATGGCATTCCATGTTTTGCCATAGTTGTACGAATCCATCATTTTTGAGCGGTAAAATTCGTCAGTATAGCCAAATTGTCCGTTGTACGAAATTTTCGGTTTGCTTATCTGGCCACGTTTGGTTTTGACAATGACCACACCCTGTGCCGAGCGTGCTCCATAAATAGCCGCCGACGCATCTTTAAGTATGGAAATACCTTCAATCATCGTGGGGTCGAGGTTGTTGAACATGCGCTCGCCATCTTCAACCGGACATACATAGTCGTCAATTACATAAAGCGGAGTCGTTTGCCCGCGAATCGAAATCCGTGCCGGCTCGCCGGGACGATTGCTCGTCTGGCTGACGCTGACGCCTGCCATCAATCCCTCTAGGGTGGCAGATAAACTGGTGGCAGACAAATCAAGAATATCTACCGGAGACGTAGTAGTGATGGAACCCGTAAGATGCGCTTTTTTCTGCGTACCGTAACCAACTATCACAACTTCGTCCAAATCGGTTGCGACGGAAGACACCAGCGTCACCATGATTTCGGTTTTACCAACAATGTCAATGGTTTGGCTTTTGTGACCAAGATACGAGATCAGTAAAGTTTTGCTTGCAGCCGGTACGTTGAGCAACGTAAATTTCCCGTTTGCATCGGTATTCGTACCGACGTTTGTACCAGGAACAGCTACACTCGCTCCAATAACGGCTTCGGCGTTTTCAAATAGCACCGTTCCTTTTATTGAACGTGTTTGTTGAGCCATTGCAGGTAAAGCAAGCGCAAACAACAACAAGCAAAGTATGTTTTTAAAGTGTTTCATGTTTCTCTATATTAATGTTCATGCATGGGATTCAATTATTGTGCGGGCAACCAGCGCGGGTCTCCAGTTCTTGCAGCTATTTGATCGGGGCCTGCGAGTGTAAACTGTGCATTTCCCAAATAAGTCAGTTGTGGATCGGTTTTAATGATCGTACCGCTATTGTCGCCTTGTGCATGAGTTTCTTCATTGGTAGGAAAGATGCCATTAAACCAATACGAATTATAACCGCCAGTAAATGTAGGAACGGAGTTGGAAGAACGGAAACGACGAATGGCTGCCTGGTTGAAGGAATTGACAAAAATACTGTTCATGATAGTAATCTTGTCACCTGGCTGCCTCATGGCTCCGTTGGAATTGAATGAATCAGACGAATTATTAGACTGATAAAACGTACAGTTTGTAACAGTGAGGCTTCCGTTTGCCCATGTTTCGGCTGAAGGCTTAACGCTGCCTACATTACCCGACGAAATCTGGATAAACCGATTGCTTCCGGCAGTCACTTCGCTGTAAATCGTACTTTTTGTTAGGGTCAGATCTTTTACCATACCTCCTCCAAAACGTATTTCAGCCGCATTTTGATTCACACTCCGGCCAATGATGCAATCCTTGATCAGGAAGGTTCCTATGGCATACTTTTTACCGGCATCATAAAACAAATAATACTTTAAGCCTGTGATTTTACAGGATTGTATGGCAATGGGCGTAGTAGTGGGCACAACAAGATATCCAGCACTGGATAATCCCGTAGTTGGAAAATTTACATCCATAAGTATGACGGCCGTACTTGCTATTCCTACAAAATTTGCATAATCCATATCTATGAATTTCAGCTTAAAACCTGCTCCGCCATTCACAAAAGAACCATCGGTAACCGCAATTTTGGCATGTGCAACCTTGTCACCGCGTATAGTCACTGTCGTTTGTCCGATTGAAACGTTGCCGCTCATCGTATAATTGCCTCCGGCCACCAGTTCGTAACACAGTTCGGTAGTGCTTGCAGGAATGGGATTGGTTGTGAAATATTCTGTCAGGTTTGTTCCGTCAGGAATAACTGCTGTAACGGCCAACAAATTGTCATAATTTTTTTCAGTGGCTAATGTGGCTTCCTGGTTGTTGTTTTTGGGATTGCCCATGGTCTTGATCACCACTTTGTAGCGCGAATCTTCGGTAGAAGGACGTGTGGTTGAGATGCCATCTATCAGTTCGTTTTCTACACCAATGAGAACCGGACTATCGGGGTTGTCCATATTGTAAACTGTTACTTGATAGCCACCTGCACCTGGTACAAGGGGCCATACGATGGTCTGTTGGGTTCCGTCCGCGCTGAAATTGATTGTAATTTGATCGGCGGCAGGCGATTCAAGCTGGGTATTCCGTACGCTCGAAGACCATTTTACATCGTCATGGTAGCCATCGACACACGAAAAAGCGATAAGACATAGTACCGCTCCCAAAAACAGCTGGTTCTTTTTCTTTGACTTGGTTGGTTTCATGGTGATAAGATTTAAAAAAAAATGTAGAGGGTGTATCAAAACATCCACTTTTGGTAATGTGGTGAAAGATGTTTTAAAAGGGCACCAATGTCAAGGCGCTGATTATGAGACACCCCGGAGCGTACTTAAGGTACGTGAGGAGTGGCGAGTAATAAGCAACGCCGAGATTGGTGGCCTTTTGAGACATCTTAAATTATCTGACAAGTACTTTAACTGTAGGTTGACTGCGTTCAACAACCATATAAATGCCGGACCTGAGGTTGATCGTTTGATTACCTGCTGAAAAAACAGCCACTTTCTGTCCGATTCCATTGTAAATGTTACCTCCGGCGATCGCTCCGCGCAATTCTATCTGTCCAAGTTTACCAATAACGGTGGTCGTGGAAACTTTTGCGTTATTTACGCCTGATAATTGTGCATTGGCTGTAGCAATGATCTTAATACTGTGCAGGCGATAGTCTTGTGTTTCAGCATGACCTGTCACATGACCTGCTAAAGTTGTGGTATCTCGCGCAAGATCGTCTTTCCAGCAGTCGTTAATTGTAAAGCGAAGCATAACGGCTTCCTCGCCGTTGCCAATAAAATCTTCTAAACGTACACCCGAGCCCGAACAGAAATAAGAGCTTTGGAAGGGTTTATCAATTGTTGGTACATCAGTAGCGCCAAGTGGATACGTTACATCGGCGGCAGAAGAGTCTCTTAGATTCCATTGAACCGTGGACTTCATAGGATTACGGATGATTTGCCATGTAGCACCTCCATTTACGGAGCGTTCAAGTTTCAGAGCGCGTTTGCTACCGCCGATACTCGAAAACGAATACTGCACAACCAATGCGCCTTTAATGGCAGGTGTGGTAACAGTACCATGTTGTGCACCTGCAATCGAAAGGTTAGCGCCTGTTCCATTGCTATTGCAGCGACTTACCTCAAGGAAACCTACAGGAAGGGGGGTGCCATCTTCGGGATCAGGAAATTGTCCAGCGTCGTAGTTCGAGTTGCTTCCCTTGAAAATATCGCTTGCAGGTTTGGTATAATCAATTTTGTTTTGCGAAAGCCCTAGTGGAGCCACGGCACATTTAATCATACGGATTTGAGCCGTTTGTCCTGCCAAAGGGCCTGTCAAATTAACAGTCTGATTCCAATCGGCATAAGCAGTGGGAATAGCACGGCCATAGGTTGGCAGGCTGGAGTTTGCCTTGTCGTGGTTTTGAGTCCAACCGCCAAACGTTACATCCAATACCAACGGGAAATCGGTGGTAGGCGTAATAGACCAACCTGTTTTGGTTCCAAAGAAATAACCGAGCGAGTCGGTTGCTACTTCACCAAGATTGCGCGTGGGTCCGGAATGAGGTATTGTTTGTGCACTAACAAACAATGTACCTGCAGCCATAAAGCATAGAGTAAAGATTTTTTTCATGATGTTTATTGAATTAAAGGTTAAACATATACTAGTTCCATTGCTTGAAATTTCTGTACTGTGCTGTACTGTACTAACATTACAAAAATAGGAAAAGTTTTTATGAGCAAGGCGTTGTTTAAACATGTTTAAAAACATGTTTATTAGGGGTTATACCCTTCTTGTACAAAATCTTCCGGATTCGACATTTGCCCTATTTGCGCAGTAGGATAGGGACGCAAAACGTGAAAATCTTCGATAGTGGCATCGGGATTGTAAGCCCGCACATAGTCTACCAATTTTCCTGTACGTTTCAAGTCAAACCAGCGGAGTTGCTCGCCACAGAGTTCACGGGCGCGTTCGTCTAAAATAAAGTCGATGCCCGGAATGGATGTTACATTGGTAAACGAAGCAACAGCTGCCGGCAACGCGCGTTTAGCGCGAAGGTCATTCAATGCCTGAATGCCAACGGTACAGTTTGAGCCGTTGAGTTTGAAATCGGCTTCCGCAATAATCAGATACATTTCCGCCAAACGAATCATGAAAAAGTCTCGGCTTCCTGCGCTGATTGTGGTTTGCGTGGGTTCAACATATTTTCGCAACTGAAAATAAACGAGGCGTTCTATAGGCGCTTTGGTTAGGGTATCGTATAAAAAGGTTTCGTCGAGCACCGTGTAACGTACATAAGGGAAACGTTTTGCCGATGAATTCTTGAATACCAGCACCAATGAAGTATCGCCCATATTAAAGCGGTATTGTCCGCTGAGCAAGGGGGCGCCGTAAACAGCGGCTTCTTCGGCTGTCCATTTTGGATATGCCGCATTTTTCATTAATGTAACAGTAGAATTGTTGTTTGCTCTCCAAACATTTTTAAATGTAGCAGCAAAACGCGCATCGCTTGTTTGGTCGTACAAATCGAGTAAACGATAGGTGGGCATGATCAGCCCTCCTTGTATTCGTCCATCGTTGTCGTTGTAGTTACCTTGCATAAATCCGCATTTAGCAACGGTGGTTGGTAATAACGAGTATTGCGGCACAAACATCGCAGAGGGAAATTCCACACCCCCGTTCATTTGATTGTTCGTATACCGGTAAAGCGTCCAAACGGCTTCCTTGTTACTGCGTTGCCTCGTCGCATCCCACAGATTGGCCGGTGTTTCGAGCGCATAACCGTAATTGTCGATGACGTTTTTGGCATACGTAATGGCTTCGGCGTTTCGCCCGCGCGTCAGGCAGATACGCGCCAATAAAGCTTCGGCAACAGGTTTTGTTATACGTCCCAAATCGGAAGAAGTACTAGGCAAATTGCTTTCTGTTACAGCAAATTCCAGATCCTTAAAAATTTGCTCATACACTTTGTCAGGCGCCGTTTTTATGCCTTTGATTTCGGCTCCGGTGTTGGCTCTTGTCATAAAATGGATGTCGCCGAATTGCTCGGTAAGCACCCACCAATAATACGAACGCAGCACGAGCAATTCGGCTTCGCGGGCTGTGCGCACTTGCGGTTTGGCGTATTGCACATAGCCGAGCATGGCATTACACTGATTGATGGCCAAATAACTTTGCCTCCAAAGATTACCGAGCCATTCGTCCGCTCCGGTAAGGTTCTGATAACTTAACAGGCCAAGATCGGTGCTGTTATCGGTAACACTGCCGTTTGTCCAAAGGTCGGTGCCAAATTCCATCCAGTATTGCCCCTGTTTCAATCCCCAAAGCCGGCGGAGGTTGGAATAGCACGCATTTACACCCGCCTCAAAACCGTCTTCGGTTGTGTAAAGCATTTCTTCAGTGACTCCTTTCGGATTGAAAGGCGAAAGAAAATCTTGGCAGGCGGAAAAAGCGAGCAACGCCGCTATTCCGCAAATTAGTATAGTTATTTTTAGACTTTTCATACGATTATGCCTTTATTCTTTGTTCCTTTAAAATTCTACATTCAATCCAAAAGTGACCAATTTGTTGAGCGGATGGTCGGTCATCAGTTCCCCGAGATTGTTTACATTTTCGGGGTCGAAACCTGCTGGGTCTTTTTGCCAGATAAACATATTTTTAGCCGATCCCCATATGCGCAGTTTGTTGATGGCGATTTTGCGTGTCAGTTTTACGGGCAACGTATAACCCAACGTAATATTTTTTATTTTCAGGAATGAATTGTTCACAAACGTCATAGAGTGCGCTTTTTCAGGTTGATTTTTACTCCAGGTCGTACCCGGGCGCGGGAATGTTCCAGTCGGATTCTCGGGCGTCCAGTAATTCATAAACGGACCGTTGTTCTTATCGCTGTTCGGCTCATATTTATTTACAAAGTCGGACGCGTACCAGAAATTATCACGGAAAGTGGCAAAAACAGTCAGGTCAAAGCCATTAAAGTAAAAATCATTGCTTATGCTGCCGTAAAAGTCGGGCGCTATGTTGCCGATTACCATACGGTCGGTATTTGGGTTCAATGCATGGTCAATCACACCATTCTCATCCGGCACATCGTGAAATTTCACATCGCCCGGCACCGCCCCATACAGGGCCGCTTCACTGGCTTCGTCAATGTTCCATATTCCATCAATTTTGTACCCGTAGAGTACTTCTACCGGAGAACCGATAATAAGTACATCCCGCGAATACAGCTGCCCGTCCGCAATACTCTTGCCCCCCGGTAACGAAACAATTTCTTCCTTGTTTTGAGCAAAAGTAACGGTTGTGTTCCACTGGAAGTTTTTGTTTTTCAGGTTGTATGTTTCGAGCAGTATTTCGTAACCATTGTTGCTTACTTCTCCAAAGTTTTTATACGTTTGGGTGGCGCCTGCAATAGATGGAACTTGCATTAAAGCGAGAAGATCGGTAGTCTTTGAGTTATAATAGTCGAACGTTATGTTTACACGATTTTTTAATAATCCCAAATCCACACCCAAATCGTACGTAGCCGTGCGTTCCCATGTTAAATCTTTGTTTCCCAGCATATCGCCCAGACGGTAAGCCGAAGCGATTGATGTTCCGTTCCATGTAAAATTGCTTACTTCGGCAAGCGCGGTTTGCGAAATATAGTCGGCCGTATTGTCGTTACCGGACACCCCCCAACTTCCTCTCAGTTTCAGGTTACTGAGAAAATCCATAGCCGAAACATCTTTGATAAAGCTTTCGTCGCTCACGCGCCAGGCCGCTCCTGCCGAAGGGAAATTTGCCCAGTTGCCGTTTACTTTCGACGAAGCATCGTAGCGCAGCGAGGCATTGAACATGTATTTACTAAGCAAAATATAATTAACACGTCCTGCCAGCGAAGCGTATTCACGTTCGGTATAGGCTCCTGTCAAACCGGTGGTGTTTGTCAACGTTTCATACCAAAGCATCGTAGGGTATCGCGGTGGATTGGCATCGGCGAAAGTCATGCCTGTACTGATTGACTTTTCGAGCGACTGAATCCCTGTAATGGTCAGGTTATGAATGTCGGCAAAGGTTTTGTTGTATATCAGGATATTTTCCCACTGGAAACGGCGGTAGTCGCTTTGCGATTTTTGTGTTCCGCCATTTTTGTGGTCGCTGCTGGTAATTGCCTTTACCGAATTGGCGCTGTAATACAAACCATTAATGGAATTGTCTGTCGAAACACCCAGATTTGAACGCAGCGACAATCCTTTGAGTGGTTTAATTTCCATATAGGCCGCACCCGAAAAACGTGTTCCGTAAATATTGTTTTGCCAGTTGGCTGGGTTTTCGTCGAGCAGCGGATTGGCGCCGCTGCTTATGTTGGCAGGATTTGGAATCAAATTGCCAGCCTCGTCGTACAGCGTTTCAAAGGGCGGAATGCGGCGGGCTACATTCATCGGGTCTTGCCGTTTGTCGTTGTCGCTGTAAGCCATTTGCATACGCATTCCCATATCCAACCATTTGAATACTTTCTGGTCGATATTCATTCTGCCTGTGTAGCGGCGGAAATGGTCGCGTTTAAGTATGCCTTCTTCATCGTAAATGCTTCCCGACAGATATACTTTGGTGCTTTCGTTTCCTGCGCTCAGGTTAAAGTTGTGTTCTTGCTGGATTCCCGATTGTAACACAACTCCGGGAAAATACGTGTCGTTTCCCGCATTGATTTTTGCCATTTGGTCGGGCGAAAAAATCTCTTCTGTCGTTTTAGTCACTCCAAGCCAGCCATTGGCAGCGTTAGCTGTTATTCCTCTGTTGCGTTCAATCTGATAGGCAACATATTCTTGTGTATTCATATAGGTGCCGTAATTTGCCACATCGGATACGCCGCAATACGAATTAACGCTCAGGCGAGGTTTACCGGCTTGACCCGATTTGGTAGTAACGATAATTACGCCGTTTGCGCCGCGTGCGCCGTAGATTGCAGTAGAAGCGGCATCTTTCAATACGTCGATGGAAAGAATATCGGAAGGCGTAATATCATCCAGCGAAACGCCCTGCATACCATCTACAATGGTCAGCGGTTGGTTGTAATTTGCCAACTCACTTTTATCGGTTGAAACAGAACGGTTACCGCGCAAACGAATGGTAACGCCTTCGCCTGCGTCGCCATTTCCGCGCGTTACATCCAATCCCGCAACACGTCCTTGCAAGGCTTCGGCAGCCTGAACAACAGGCATAGCCATAATTTGTCCTGCTTTAATGTTGGCGACAGCACCGGTCAAATCTTTCTTTCTCTGCACACCGTAACCAACGACAACGATATCTTCGAGCAGGTTGTTGTCTTCTGTAAGAATAACGGAAATAGCGGTTTTACCGGCAATGTCAATTTCCTGCGAAGCATAACCAAGATACGACACGGCGAGGACGTTTTTCCCTAGCGGAACAGTCGTTGTAAATTCACCATTGATGTTGGTGACAACAGCTGTGGAAAGGCCCTTCACAGTAACCGAAGCGCCGATTAGAGGCTCTCCGTTTGCATCTTTTACCGTTCCCGAAACGGAACGATTTTGCTGAGCCATAACGCTGAAACTCAGCAAGCACATAGCGAAAAGAAACATGTATCTTTTCAATTTTTCCAATTTAGTGTTTTTCATTTAAGATAGAATCAAATTAATGTTATCATCAGATGATTTTCTAAACAATATTGTGTACTTTTTATACTATCCTGTACTGTCCTGATTCGTAGCAAAGATACTAAATCCGTCAATAAGCCATTCGCTCTAAGATATGTTTAAGAACACAATACGGCTTTCTTTTTGTTCATGTTTCTTGGTATTATGTGTTTTAATAAATGATCTGCAATTGGCTTATTCCAGATTCAAGTTGTAGTTCCTGTTGATTCATGATCGTACCGTTCAGATTGATTGACTTTCCTTTGAAGGGCAACCATACAGTAGCTGTACTATTGATTGGAACGTCAACAACAAGTTCGAATTTCTCCGAAGTTTTTTTCCAATCCACTTTGATTGTTCCGTACAGCGTTTTGTGCGTAGCAGAAACCGAAGTCAAGTCACCCACCGGTGTCGGTTTCACTAGGAAATGCTGGTAACCGGGTTGCGCGGGATCGGGTTGGATGCCGGCCAGGGTTTTGTAGAACCACTCGTCGATCTGACCCATCATGAAATGGTTCCAGGAGGAGCCGCGGCGGGGATCCCATTGTTCGGTCAGGGTGGTGACGCCGAACTGGAGCTGGAAGCCGTAGCCTGGGACATCGTAGTGGTTGGTCATCCGATACATGACGTCGTTTTTGTCGTTCTCGGCCAAGGTCTGAAACAAGTAGCGATTGCCGATGTCACCCGTGGTGAGGCGGTCGCCGTGCAATTGAATATCGGCCAGCAGGTTGTTCAAAACGGCTGCTTTGTTTTCAGGCGCGACCAAACCCATGTAGAGGGAAACAGCGTTGCAGAACTGGCTGGCTGAACCGTATTGTTTGGTGTCCTTGTGGAAGAACTTCCGATTGTAGGCTTCCTTCACATCGCTCATCAGACCTGTGTATTGAGCCACATCGCTGGGATAACCCAGCAGTTGTGCCGAACGTACCAAATAATCGATGGCATAATAATAATGAGCGGTTGCTGAAACATTGACGGGGGAATTCTTCGCATAGCCGGCCGGATGGGGGCCATAGTCGTACCAGTCGCCCAAACCATGAGAAACGATACCGCTGTCGGATTTCGTGGTCAGGTAATCCACATACTTTTTCATCATCGTGTAGGATTTTTGAATCAAGGAGGGATCTCCGTAGGATTCATAGTACATCCAGGGAACGATGATGGCGGCCACACCCCACTCGGGAGAATCGATGAAGTCAGCATCAAATTCGACATAAGCCGGGGCGATGGAAGGAACGAGACCGTTTGGAAACTGTGCATCGAGCATGTCCTGCACCATTTTGGGCATAAAGGTGGTCAGGTCGAAATTGTACAGCAAGCCGGGGCCGTTCAGGTAGGTTTCTTCCAACCAACCCAGCTTCTCGCGGTGCGGGCAATCGGTGAAAACAGCCTGGAAGTTGCTCTTGACGGCATTCTGAATGAGCACATGCGTGCGGTTGAACAAATCGTTGGAACAGCGGAACGTACCGGTTTTAGCCGCGGAATTATAAACGAATTCCGACGTAACGTCCAGTACGACAGGACGTTTGCTGCCTTTTTCGTTTTTGTACAGATCGGCGCTGTCTATCTGCAAATATTGGTAGCCGTAATAGCTGAACCGAGGGGACCAGGTTTCCACGCCTTCGCCCTTCAGGGTGTATTCAAAATAATAGGGGCCGCCGCTGCGTTTTTGCGAGACACGGTCTTTTTCAAGGAGTTCACCCGGTATGATCTTGATTTTGGAGCCTTTGGGTCCTTTTACTTTGATGGTGGGATAACCGGAAAGGTTCTGGCCCATGTTCAAGACATTGGAACCTTTCGCAAGGTTTTTGACCGATTTCACCGGATAGCTTTTCATCACTTCGATGGACGGTGCGGTTTGCGGACGAAGTTGGCCCAGAGGCGCTTCCTGCACCACGACGGGTTTCCAGTTGGCATCGCCGAAACCGGGCTTGTTCCAGCCTGCCTGTTCGAGGTTGGCATCGTAACTTTCACCGCCGTAGATGTTGTTGAATGTGATGGGGCTAAGATGGTATTTCCAGCTGGCATCGGTCAGAATGGTTTTGGTGCTTCCGTCGGTGAAGGTCACGTCCATTCGGAGCAACAAGGTGGGCGGGCCAAAGCTGATCCAGATTTTGTTGTAGCGGTCACCCACGGCATTGTAAAAACCGTTGCCCAATAGGACTCCAATCACGTTTGCACCCTTTTGCAGGTTTTTTTGAACGTCGTAGGCGGAATAATAGACCGTTTTGTCGTAATCGCTCCAAAGGGGATCGAACTGACTTCTGCCGATGCGTTTGCCATTGATGGTGAGTTCGTAATGGCCTAAGCCACTGATGTATACCTTAGCAACTTTGACAGGTTTCTCCAGCATCCAGTCCTTTCGGAGCTGAATGCTGCTCAGGGCAAGTTGATTGATGGCGCTCCAGGCGTAGCGTACCTTATCATTCTTGAGGGAAGGCCCGTGCCAATCTTTTCTACCTTCGGGCAAATGACTGTCAACCTTGGTAATGGCACCGATCCATCTGGCTGCAGACAATTCCTCAACGGAAGGTGCCAACGTGAACGTTTCCTTTTGAATGATGGAGGGCTGATCCTTCTGATCCCAAACCTGAACCGTCCAATAGTAGGTTTTACCGGGATAAAGCCTAACTCCATTATAGGTTATGAACTGGCTTTGGTCGGATGCGACCTTGCCGGTGTTCCAGCAATCGCCGTTCGCAGTAGGGCTGCTGCTCACCAGTAGCTGATAGGCCGTTTGTTTGGCTCCTGGTACGGTAGAAGCCAGTTCCCAGCCAAAACGGGGTTGGTCGGAAGCCACCAGCAGCGGGTTCACCCTGTAATCGCACGTGGCAGTGCGCACCGTCAAGCCGGCAGCCATGGCAGCAGCGGAAAGACCAAGCAACAAAATCAGCAACCTTACTCGTTTCATAGGAACATAATTTTTAGTATAAGGTCCTCTGGAACTCGCATGCCAAATGTTCATAAACTTGGAAACTTTGTGTATCATGCTCGTTTCATTTTTTCAGTTCAATTCGTAAACGACCTAGATGGGCGGCAGCCGCTACCGGCTGTTTGTTTACAAAAACCTGGAAACCTTTGCCTTTGCCGAATTTCAGACCGGTTTTGTCCCAACGCACGGAAATTTTTTGACCGTGGTAACTCACACCGTCCAGGCAGAACCAATCCCATTGTTTCTCGGGAATGATCGGATTGATTTCCAAGACGTTACCTACTGAAGGCCTCAACCCAAGCAATCCCGTGATAATCAGATCGTTGAATGTGGAATGGTTGTAATACCGGCTCCGTTCTTGATCGCCCTTCAGCCAATATCCGGTGGTTTCATCCAGGTATTCGCCGATGTAGGGGCGACCGCGGTGGTACTGCGATTCAACGTAGGTTTGCAGCAGTTGAAAATAAAGTGTATCGGGTACGTTTATTTCGGAGTAGTTGTTGAACACATTGGCCATGGCCGTCAGGGTTTGTGAGGTGGCGAACGGCCAGACGGCTCCGTCCCATTCACACTTCCCCACTCCGTGACTGCGAAAAGCCGGGTTTCTGCGTTCAGCCGTGGTGAGACCGTAGGGGGCATTAAAACCTTGCGGGTCGGCCACTTGCTTCCAGGCGTCTTCGCCGCCTTTGTCGGGCAGATTGAAATACCAAGGCAGGAAACCGATTTCTTCGCGGATGCCGCAAATCGTATCGTTGGGCCAGCGGGTTTCAAAGAAACGTTGGTCTTCGTTCCAGAGTAGGCGTTCGGTCAGGTTCTTGATTTCAAAGGCTTTATCGGCGTAGGTTTTGGCTTTAGCTGCATTTTTGGCGAGTTCAGCCATGTTTTCAAGCGCTTTGGCATTGCCGTACATGTAGCTGTTGATGGTGGGTCTGGCATGTTGCTTGTTGCGACCGCCGCTCAGGGATTCCTCCATACCGTCCTGCACATCGCCCTGCCAATAGAGACCGTTGGGCAAACGGTGGTTGCTTTCCCACCAGGCATAATCAACTTCCAGATCCGGCATCAAATCCAGCACGAATGCGGTGTCGGCATCCACAAGGAATTTGTTCCAAACGGCATCGGCAGCCCAACTGCTGAACTTATGGAGTTTGTTCATCGGTTTGCCGGCGTTGCCGCGGTACCAGGCTTTCAGGTTTTCTTCCAAAAAACCATTGTCGTTCAACCAACGCCCTTCATATATATGGGCACCGAGGGCACATGAAATCATGTTGTATTTGTCTGCGTAGGTCCTTGGCACCAGAAATTCAGTGACCACTTTTCCGATCGGCGTTTGCTTGATATGTTTGCGATACGTCCACCAGCGGTAATAATACATTTCAGTGAAATTGTCCTGCGGGCAGTCAAAGAACGGGATGTTGGCCTGCATCCAGTTCCAGGCTGAGTCGTTCGGAATTGCCTGAACGACGTTTTCATCCTCCATGCGGTTGAAATAATCCACAAAATGCTTGTAATCGGTCTTTTTCAAAAGATCCGGAGGCGTTTTGGCGGGTTTCTTCGCAGCCAGGTTAAGGCTGGTCAAAAGGAGCAGGAGGAGGAGTATCCGTTTCATTCGTTGATGGGTTCTGTTTTGAATGACTTCAAGTAAAACTTCGCTTCGGGTATCAATTTGCCGGTTTCGGGCAGGTCTGTGAAATTGTCTGCCGGAGTCTCAGCGGTAGGGATGAGACGCCGTTCACCAGTGCGGAAGGCTATGCGGCTGATTTCTGCCGCTGGCATGAAGAAAATGCCGGTTTGCTTCTTTTGGCCGTTCACCCAAACTTCGTAGGTCCGAATCTTGGTGTTCACACGGATTTCGAAGGTGTAATCTTTGTTGGCTTCGTAGGTGCTTGGACTGGATAACCGTGCTCCGGTTTTGGTACGAATGACTCCATCAGGCATCAGGCTCAGGCGGATAGAAGGCAGGCCTTGGGCGTTCAGGAATTCAATATCGAGCTGTTGGTTGGTTTGAGCGGCGTTCAATGTGAAAACTGCCTTGAAATGGGTGGAAGATGGGATGACGCGTTCAGCCTTGGCATAGTCGAAAGCATCCTTATCACTGAGCGTCAGGCATTTTACACCGTCTTTGCGGGTGATGCTTACGGGAGCCCAAACGGGGCTGCAGGTATTCCAGAGATCCAGTTCGTGGTTATCGGGCAGGCTGTCAAACACATCGTTGGCGTGCTCGGTCATTTCGGAACGGATGGGTACGGGAATCGAGGCCGCCCAAATGTCTTCCTTGTTCATGCTGTAGGTCACCCACAGCTTACCATCGGGGGGCGTGCCTTCACCTTCCTGGATACCGCGTACGTATTGCGGACCGTAGGATTTGTAATTGCCGCCGTAACGCATGGGCGAGATTTCACCGTGCACCAGCAACAGATTCGTATAGTCCAGGCCGTCCTGACTCACCGAAAGCGCAAGCGGCCAGCGGAATTCGGACGGATTGTACACCGTGGCATAACGGCCGTCGGAGGTGCGTTGCCCCCAAATCTTGGCGTTGCTGTTCACAAAACCAAGGGCACGCTGCACCGGTTCTTTCCAAGTGAACCCACCGTCGGTGCTCACGGAAGTCAAGGCATGTTTCCACAGCGCGACCACGTTTCCGTTTTTTAAATGGTAGTAGCAGAAGGCTTTATAAGGTTTCAGCAAGGGAATCTTCGGGTCGTTTCGATCGCCTTCTTCCACCGTCTGCATCATGTACAGCGGATTGTTCAGGATTTCATCGCATGCCTGCACGAAGTCCTTGTCCGTACTGCTGGTATAGAAGGGATAATTGGTATTTTTTTCAGAAAAACCGTGGTTGTAGCGTAGAAAATAAATGGGGCCGTAGCTGCCATCCTTCTTGACTTCGCGAACCACACGGCCAAAACCGTTTCCATCGTTGGGGTCGTCTTTGCTGTCCATGGCTACACTGTAAAAGCCCATCGCCAGCAGACGGTCTGCCTTGGAAACATAAAAACCGATACGCTGATGCATGACGCCAAACAGGTTTTTAGCCACCTTTTCATTTCCCTCTTTTTTAAAGCCATCCGGGACTTTGTAAGGCGGGAAAATCAGGTCGGGTTTTGACCATGTCTTGCCCAAATCTATGGATCTCAGCAAGAGCGTTTGACCTGGAGGCACATGCTCACCGACTGGATTACTCAAATACTCTATATATAAGGTGTTGTTCCAATACGCCATCATCGGCGCATGGTTGTAGGTAAAGCCGAATCCGTCGGTCAATTCGGGATGCTCACGTGAGGCGCGCATCACCTGGATGTTGTGCACACCGACTGCCGGAGTCAACATGCCGTGGTGGTAATCCACGTTGGATAGGGTGGTTCCGCTGTAGTGCACCAGTTTGGAAGGATCGGTGGCCAACTGCAGTTTGTTCAGCAGGGTTTCGTCACCTAAAAAGATGCTGCCGTGCTTGTGGCCTTTGGGAACCTCAATTTCTGAATTCGCGTCGGTAAAGGTTTTAAAATCGCTGGTTTTAAGGGCTTCGTAACACATTTTTCGGTAGGAGTCGAAATAAATCAACCACTCCTCCCCTACCTTGACAGTGGTCGGGCCTTCCGTGTAAAGTCCGCTCAGTGCCTTGGAAACATTCGTCCAGGGGCCCAGTGCTGTTTTGCCGAAAGCGACCTTGATGTCACGTTCAGGACGTGTATTATCCTTGAAAACCAGCACATAATCATTCTTCCCACGGTTTACAATCATGGCATCGATGACGCTGTAGCCGGGATCAAAAAATAACTTTGCCTTTGAGAAGGTCTTGAAATCGGTGGTTGTGGTGTAATAGAGTCGGTGGTTGTTCCGTTCTTCCTCAGCACCTTTCGCAAACTTGAAAGGCACGGTGGAGGACCATATAATAATAAAATTCTTGGTGGCTGAATCGTAGAATAGCTCAGGTGCCCAGACGTTGACCGTGCTGGTATCGTGGGCCATCACCGGGATGAGCTTTTGCTGCGACCAGTTGACGAGGTCTTTGGAAGAGGCATAGCCGAAACCCAGATCGCCGCGCCAGCTGGATGTCCAGACCAGGTGGAACGTGCCGTCGGGGCCTTGAACAATGGACGGATCGCGCATGACTTTCTGATTGCCGACCTGCGGTTTTAGAAAAATAGCTCCAAGATCGGTCCAGTGGCTGGCATCATAACTGTACAACAGCCGCAGACCGTCCGTAGCCGGTTCGTTGAAGGAGGTGAAAAAGTACACGGGTTTCGATGCAGCGCCCACCATCAGGGGGAACAGCAAAAGAAATATCCATGTCGACAGTTTTTTCATAGTTTACTATTTCAGGGGCTTCATTATTTCATGGGCTTTATTTAGACAACCACAAAATGGTTTGACTTTGAGCAGGCAGCGAAATAGGTTTGCCACCCATCACTTTAAATGATTTTCCCAGAACTTCTCCGCTACGAGGGTTTATCCATTGTGCCTTGAAGGAACCAGTTAGCCCAGTCAGATCCAGTTCAGCCGTAGCGCCTTTTTTTACATACAAAAAGAAAGCGGTAGAATTTCCCAACAACCAGAAGCGTTCTGGATCCAAACTATCCAGGGGTTTCAAACGAACCACCGATTCTAAAAAGGCTTTGGGCAGGTTTGCAGGCAAGCCGCAAACGGAACCGCCGCCCATCAAGGCAGGCCAACCGACCCAATCCACATCGGAGGAATAAATGATAGCCTTTTCTGGATACAAATCGCGGTAATCGCGAACCGTCCAATACATGATATCGTCGGCACTGAGTGCTGCAGAGGCTTTTAGAGAAGGTGTGTTACCTTTCACCAGGTCGATTTTACGTTGTTTCAAACGCAAATGTTGACGGGGTGCCAGATTCATGCCACCCGGAGGCGCATATAGTTGACCCTTGGCTTCGTACCGCCAGTATTTGGTGTCGATGATTTCCACCAGTTTGTTGTACTTGGGTTCAGCCAGAATGGAATCCTGCACATCTTTGGTGGTGCTCAGGCAAACTAGGGCGTTCTTACCTGTTTCCTGCTCCCATTCGCCAATCACGTCGAGCCAGAATTCCACGAATGCTTTCGGGCCGGTGTATTCGTGGCCGATGAACTGAATCACGCCATTGTTGTCTTTGAAATTAGTCAGACACTGGCGAATGTAACCTCTGTAAATTGCTTTTCGGGTAGTGTTGGTCAAATCATAAAACTGTTCTGCAAAGAAAATGCGTTTATCACCGGCAAAATTCACGGGTTCGGGGAAACCCATCGCGTTGATGTTGTTGGCAGTACGCCAGGGGCAATCGGCCCAATGTGCCCCAGCTTCAATGATGTTGTGCTGGAAGAAATTTTGATTGAAAAGCACCAATCCCTTTTGATCTGCCAAATCGGCGTAGGATTTCAGGCGTTTCCAGTACCAGCTGTTCCATTTGGTCAGGTCGTATTTGCTCAGCCCGTCGTAGGCACGGCCTTCTCCGCTTCGGGCAAAAGGCAGTTCATAGAAAGGTGCCCAAACATCCCCGTCCATGCGGCGTTCGTGAATATGATCGTCGCGACGGCGATCGTACCAGAGGGCATAATTGTAATCGGTGGCCACCACACCATTCCGACGCATTTTGTCCGTGAGTTCCTGCAAATCGTCGGTCAATCCAGTTCCGGTGCGACCTGGCACCCAGCGTGTCAAATGCGGGCTGGCTCCGGATTTCAGGAAATTATTTTTCAAATTGCCGTTCCACCAGCTGACTCCACGGCGAGCACCAAGCACCAAATTATCGCCTCGGACAAGCCAACCGTTGGTGACGGTCATCGGAGCAGCAATGGTCTCTGTTTTCGCGACGGTCATCGGAGCAGCATTGACAACCGCTTTGATCGTGATCAGTTTCAGCTCTTCCAGTTTTTTGGAACCTGCTGCATCCAATGAAATGGGTTGACGCAAAACCAAGGTATCGATCCATTCGGAAACGGTCAATGCCGGATGTTTGGCTTCCTGAGTCAAGGCGGCTGCCACTTCGTAGGTGGGACTGCTGGAGGCATCCCCTTTTTCAGGCATCAAACCTGCCCAAGCCACCATCAAACCAAGGCGATCGGCCAATTGCCCGTAATACAAACTTTGAGGTGAAACGCTTTCGCTGGATGCGGTCCAGAATCCGTCACCCTGGAACTGGCACCAGTTTCCGAAGGCCCAGTTCTGCGCCATCGGCGGTTTGGGACAATCGATCACCGCAGCCTTGCATTGCCAGATAACAGAATTTGCAGCGGACCAACCGGCTCCCTGCCCATCTTGACGGCGGTTGGAATAGTTAAGCGCATTCCCTTCCACACGTACGTTGTCGAACAAGACGCCAGATGCCCAGGAACCAAGGGTTCCGCTGAAGCTATACGGCAAAGAGGAAAAACACTGTACAAATGCATTCGGACCTGCAGCGCATTGCCCAAGGGCAAAATCGTGAAAACCCTGTTCGGCCACGCAGCGTTGGAACAAATTGAGTTGCCCGTCGTTCATGAACGTGTTCCGGCGGTAGCCACCGATTTCAGAAATGGGTTCAAACGATTTGCAGTCTTCCACCGTAATTTGGGCGGCAGTTTCCAATGCATAAACGGCTGAACCGGCAAAATGGCGAAAAGTAATGCGACGCACCCAGCTATTTTTAATATTTTCGAGTACGATGGCCATCCAGCGGTGGTTCTCATCTTTCAAATTCGTGGAATCCCATGCGGATTCCAATTGCAGGTTTTCAATGCCGGAATGATGCAATCGACCGGGCCAGGAAACGGCATAGACGGTATCCACGGCATAATGGGGATCCATATCGGTCGTGAGCGGCGCGTCTAATTGGAGCTCGTTGCTTGAAACCGCCTTGACCGTGCGATCCCAGAAAATATCCTGATTGCCGGGTTTCCATCCGATGGCGGATTCCGCACCTCCAAAACTCTCGGTGCCGGTAGCCTTGATCCATTCCATAGTGGAGGGACGTCGAATTCGAACGCGGTCACCTGCCTTGAAATTTTTTGAAGCCACAGCGAGTTTCATTGCATTGACTGGCAAGTAGTTATTGGTGACGGGCACTCCTGCTCCAATGGAACGCTCACCGCCAACCATACGAATCAGTGTTTCACGGTCATCGCCTGATGCGAAAAGCAGCGTTCCGCCCTCGCCCATGCCCGAACCACGCAAAACCACGCCAGAAGCGGTAATTTTAAGGCTTCCAGCCACTTCATAGCGACCTTTCTGCAGCAATACGGCTCCACGAACCCCTTGCGCGTCAGCCGGCAGACCGGACACATAATCCAAAGCGGCCTGAATACGCCCTGTCGCATCCCCTTTAACGGGGGAAACCACCACCCGAACAGGCACGAACGGAATGGGTTTCTCGGATTTTTCAAAACCACAATACGAAAAATCGGGAATCCGATTGCCTCTTTCATCGGACGCATAAACCAGCTTGCCGCCTTGTCCAAGACTCAGCGGAAGCATTGGTTGCGCAGGTTTCTGAGCAGAAACAACCAGCGTTGTCAGCAAAAAGAAGATCAAACCCCGAAGCTGCCTCATGGATTTGCTTTTTGTTGTTTGATGCGTTCCGCCCAGGCGGCTCGCTCTTTGGTCAAATCGTACCCTCTGGCAGCCAGGTAATTGTTGATGCGGCCTTTGTATTTGCCGAACCAACCGTGTTTAGAATCGGAAGAAGAAGCGTCGATGGCTCGTTCGCGTGCTTCCAACAACCATATCCGGATTTGCAACTTTTCATCGTCCTTCAGGCTCGGGATCATTTCCAGGGTGGCCTTGTAGGTGACGTTCAACACATTATAGGTCAACCCATTTTTTACAGCTTCGATCTGTTCTGGATGGAGTTCCCCCGACAATTGGGCAAAAAAGGCCGCATGCTGCGTATACAATTGTGCATCCCGTTCATTCTCAAAGGCCTTGATCTGAAAAGCTAGCGCTTCTTTATCCAAACCAGCCGTTTTCAACGCTTTAACTGTGGAATCGGCCACATCCTGGATTCTACCCACTGTGGCGTACTGATTCACTAAAAGGACCACCATTCTTTTGAATTGCAAAGAATCCGTTATGCCCAGTGTCTGTACGATTTTCTCTGAACGACCGGTCAACACTTTCAGGTAAGCATCTGCCGATTGCTGCTGCTGCGCAAAAGCCGGCAACAAGATCAGTGTCAATGCAAGAACTAGAAAAAACTTTTTCATTCAGCCAGGTCTCCTTTTTTCTTCGCCAATGTATCGTAATTATTTTTAGCCTTGGTCCAGTCCGTTTTCTTTTTGGGATTCATGCCGTTGATGTACTTTTCAATATTGGTGTAACCGTCACCGTTGCAGTCTTTTACAGCGTCCACTGCGTTGTCCGGATCCAAACCGTATTTGATTTCCCAGCTGTCCGGCAAACCATCTTTGTCACGGTCGCTGCGGGGGGTACCTTTCAACAAAGGCCATCCACCCACTTGGCTGATATCGGTGATGATGCCTTGCTTATAGGAATCCACCGCCAATCGACGGTATTTGAACTTGGGGATGCTGTCCGTGCTGACGCCTGCCAACACCTGAATGACTCCGGTGCGAACGTTTTTAACGATGCGGGCATCCACTACGTCGCGCTTGGGATAGGTTGCCCCGCAATTGTCCATTACAAAATTGAACGCTTTTTCAGCAGGCATAATTGGAGTCTGAGGCATTGGGAACGGTTTGTTCACCTTCATGGATTGGGTGAATTCACCGCAATCTTTCATATCTTCCACCTGAATACCACCAGCCCAGTTGTCCTTGCTCACTTCCGGATTGCCTTCCATGATGTTGCCGTTGGCATAGACACGGCCATACACTTTTTGTTTCACATTGCTGCGTCCAGATTCAGGTTTCAGAAAACGGGTAGACAAAGGACCGTCTTTGGGTGTGACTGGACCGTGTTTGTAATAGTTGTTGATCACGTTGAACATGGCGCGATAGTCTCCGCCGTCCATGCTGCGATGCATCCAGTTGAACACCACATTGTTCACGAAATTGAAGATGCCGTACCAACCCACGGACGGATTGCGGCCCGTGTTGCAAGCATACAGGTTACGAAGAAAAGACGTATTTTCACCACCCAGCGTACTTCCAAAAGAGTGATTCCATACATCCAAGCCTTCGGCAGAAATGCTGTTCTGAATAGTGACATTCACGGTAGCAAGTTTTTGGTCGATACCGCCATTGCCATCATTGTACATGTGTCGGTAGAACGAAATGTTCTCATCACAACCCCAGGTAGCTGAAATATGGTCCAGCATGATGTTGCCCACCGGATTTCCTCCGAAGCTGTCATCCCTGCGACCCACGGTGGTGATGCCACGGCGGAAACGCATGTGACGGACCACCACGTCGTGCGTGTCTACCCAGAAGCTTTCGCTGGCAACGCAAATGCCAGCCCCGGGAGCAGTTTGACCAGCTATAGTAATATAAGGTGCACGTACGGAAATCGGCGTTTTCAAATGAATGGTACCTGAAACGTTGAACACAACGATGCGGGCACCGCCTTGTTCACAGGCCCTGCGCAGACTGCCGGGGCCGTTGTCATTCAAATTTGTCACAATCAAGACCTTGCCACCTCGGCCACCGTAGGAATAGGCGCCACCGCCTTCAGCACCTGGAAAGGAAGGTATGTCAGCTTGCGGCAAATCGTATGGACGGCATGCCCAGGGTATGTATGGACGACCTTCGAGTGCTTCTTTTTCAATGATGGGCAACGCTACTGCCCAGGCAGAATCGGATGCTTGACGGAAACCCACCATCATGGAGTCGGATACGGCCTGAACCTCTTGGGGGATAGTTGGATACTGGGCGTTAACGAACTGTGCGGCACAAAGCACACAGACTGTTGCAAACAGAATTTTCATGTTTTTCATCTTAAAAAAATTGATTCGTGTAAAGTTACCTCCGGTATTATTTCCGAAATAGTATTCATAGATTTATTAATGGGAATAATCACTTTTATCAAGCAATCTTATAACCCAGGCGTTCCAACACCGCTTTCACCTTTTCCCGTTCCTCCTGTCGGAATTTTCGGTAAGGGGCAGCCAAGAAATCGGAACAAAGACCAAGAAGCGAGCACGAACACTTCACTCCTTTCAAGTAACTGGAGCCATAACGGCCCACCTTATAGATGGTGTTGCTTATTTCCATCACCTTCACCTGCAATTCGTTCACTAGGTCGATATCCCGTTTTACAGCGGCATTGTACAGATCCACATAGAGTTTCGGGAACATGTTGGCTCCGCCGTTCACTCCACCGTCAGCGCCCAACAGCACCGCTTCGGCCGTTAATTCTTCAGGACCGACCAGCAAAGAGAAATCAGGTTGGTCTTTCATGATCTGGATCAACGTATGAAAATACACCATGATGCCTGAACTGTCTTTGAGACCAATCACATTGGGATGTTGCGCAATAGCCTTCACCGTGGCTGGTTCGAACGAAACCTTGACGTGCGAAGGCATATTGTACAGGAACAAAGGCAACGGAAGCGCATCGGCCAGGCTTTCGTAATATTCGATCAACTCTTGTTGGGAAGGTGCATAATAATACGGTGGTGCCGAAACGACGGCGTATGCTCCGCAAAGTTTGGAATGCTCAGCCAATTTCACGCTTTCGTAGAGGGAAGTATCCGTTATTCCGACCAACACTGGAATCCTTCCTGCCACTTGCTTGCAGACCAGTTCCACCAACTGATAACGCAGGTGGTAGCTTAAACTGGGTGCTTCCCCCGTGGTTCCGAGTATGAACAGTCCATGGATGCCACCGGCAATCATGTGTTCAATCAGCCTTTCGGCACCTTCCACATCCAGGTGGTCGTTGTCCAGCAAAGGCGTAATCATGGGGGGAATGATCCCCTTCAGTTTTTTGACGTTCATGAGATAGGATTATAAAGAGCCGCGAACGATGAGCTTGGTCGGCACATACGTTTGCAAACGTTCGTTGTTGTTGATGAAACGGGCAGCCAAAACCCCCATCTGTTTGAAATCGACGGATATGGACGTGATACCGTTCTCGATGATTTCCAGCATGGGTGCATCGTTGAAGGTAACGATTCCGATGTCTTCTCCCAATTTCCAGCCTTTATTCTTGCAAATCTTGATGGCCTCGATCAGATCCCCGTGCGAAACGATGAGGTTGGCCTCTCCTTTCACCAGATCGGATTCCTGCACATGCCGCTTCACCAGATTGCTTTTAATATGATTTTCCTTGCAGAACTGCTCGTAGTACTGAATGCCGCCCCTGGGGTGTTCGGAATCCAACGGGAATATAAAATTCAGCTTCTTGTATTTCCTGAAAAGTTCCACACCCGATTGCAGGCATTCATACAATGTCGTGTCGAAACCCTGGCACACATACGCGAAACCATCCTTGTTGAACTTTCCGAAGTCGAGCAACAGGATGCGGCTCTTGTCAATGTTGTCCAACACCGTTGAATAAACGTCATTCTTAAGGTTCATGATGAGATACCGGTTGTATTTGCCCAAACTGTTCATGATGACATTGTTGAAATGCGCCTCATTATAATGGTGAAAATACAGGTCCAGCCGGTTGTGGGGTCCCAGATTCTTGGTCAGGGCATTGTACAAATCATTCTTATACGGGCTGAAAATATCGAGCAACACCAGTATGTTATTGACCGAGGAGGAAACATAATATCCTTTGGTAGGCGCCGATTCGATGACACCCTTTAGCTTCAGTTCCTGAAATGCCTTAAAAGCCGTATCACGGGCCACATTGTATTTCGAACTGATCTGGTTGATGGACGGCAGCATTTCACCCTCCGAGAATTCCCCCTGAGAGATGGCCATTCGAATGGCTTCAGCCATTTGCCTGACCTTGGTCGAATTTGACAAGAAGTTGACTTCCATATATTTAAGTTTTTTTAAACTATGCTGTTCTATGCTGTTCTATACTGAACAAAAATAGTAAAGGAAAGTGAAAAAGGGGGAGGGAAAAGTATGTTTAACAACATTTTATGCAGAAAGCCTTCCAATCGTTGAATGATGAATATTCAAGATGGGAAAGCGTGACAAAACACTTGATTAAAAACCAAGCTAATAGAAAATGAGTTATTGCAGGGTATACGTAATCGTAATAGTAAGCCCAGAAGCACCTGTTGGATGTAGATCAGCAAAATTGATGATGCTAAGCTTTTGGGTGAGTATGTTATTAACTTGTTTATCAGTACCCTCAAATCCCCCTGCACTACTCATAGTACTCCAAATAGCATGAATTATTGTTTGATCAGTTAACCCAAGTGTCATTATCCCGGTTGAAATTCCAAATCGATTTTCACTGGGTGTCGCTGCTTTAATGGTCCATCCCAAACCTAAGGGATTAAAATCAACGGATGATTTAACTAAAATATCTCCATATAAATACGTGTTTGGATCATACGGAACCCCATGAAAAAACCAACTATAATTTAATGATTGGCTGGTAGACGAAAAAATAACAGGAAGAGGAGGTCCAGAAAAAAGAATAATGGGGATATCTCCAGCTGTCGAGGAGGTAAAAGTCACAGAACTGGATGTATTAACATTGCCAGATATACCCAGACTTTGCCCCATTGCCCCAAAGGATACTGCCAGAAACAAACTAATGATGAACTGTTTTTGTTTCATGTTTCATTATTATTTAAAAGTACTTTGAACACGCACTTGTCTGGCTTTTTTTTGAACCAGCACATCCAACATTACATTTTTGCCCGAAGTCATATCCAGGTTAAATTGTGGAGTTAACAACTGATAACCTGGTGGCAAACCATTTGGATAAACTTTAACCTGCCAACTACCTGGTCTCAAGTCCTCAAACCTGAATACACCGTCCCGATCGGTCAAAACCCGAAAAGTTTCGGGACCACACGAAGCCTCAATGACCAATTTATCGATTTGTTCCTTAACAGGTATATACCCTTTTTGTTTCGAATTCGCATCCTCTTGAACAACAATTCGCCCTTCAATACGGGCAGACTTTGTCATAGCCAATTCAAAGTAAGTAGACTTACTAGGCAGAATTTTAACCATAAATGGCCCTTGGATCTCCGGAATGGCATTCAGACCTAAACTTGATTCATCCATGACAAGGGATTGCATACCAACCTGAACCGCAGGAAATTTGAAATTTCCTTCTTTGTCGGTCAAGGTAACATAACCATTTAAATTCATACGAACACCACTTATTTTATCCACTCCATGGTTGATCAATTTTCCAGAAAGGGTACCCATATCTTTTCTGCGGGAAATGGGTAGATTAAAGGTGTGCGTATAGCGCATCTGAATGCCATATTCCTTTTTATCAAGTGAATTCTTCATCAGATTGTAATTCACGCCAAGGCTTAGTTGATTGTTCGTATTGATATTACCTCTTAAATCCAATGCAAAGAGGCTCCTGTCACTTGTATAATACTGCCATTCGAAATTGCTGTTGTATTGGAGTGTGGCAGTTAATCGTTCATTTATATTCGCAAGCAATATACCACTATAATACATATTTCCCATACCTGTTATTCCTTTCAGACCACCTTGAAAATTAACATTTCCGTTGGCAGATAAAAATTTCGTGAGTTTTAGACTTAGATTCAAGCCTGTCGAAAAATAATCGGACATCTCCAAGTTTCCTTGCAAATAGTTACGAACTTTTCCCGCATCACCCAGTAAAGAAACATTCAAAGGTCCAAAAAGGCTTTGAAAACTTACCCGACCGCTGTATATTGAATAATCAAAGAGCGGTATGACAGATCGATCCTTACTACTGGATGAAAAAGCACCAAAGGACAAGGAATGGTTCTTGGCTAATTTATAATTCGCTGAAACACTATATCCTTGGGTTATTGGCGAATTGGAATAGAGCGTATCCAAGGCCAAATTACTACTGTTGTAGTTGTAACTCAGTGAAATGCTAAGTCTCTTCAAGACAAAAGAGAGGCCCGTATAGAGTCGCTTTGTATTTCGAACAAAACCCGGAAAATTCACATCGGCATACGTGTAATTAAAACTTGAAGACACAACCGAACTCGATAGTTGAAAAGATGCTTGATAGGCTTTGCTCCATGTGGATTCTTTCTGCCCAACCGCTGCTTCCACATTGGTAGTTAACCAAGAAAAAGGTTTATTTTTGGCCGATAGTGTGAGCAATTGTACGTTTTGATTGGTGGTATCAATCTTGGAAAGAAAGCCAAACTTAAATTGATTCAACGGATTCAATGTATAGCTGGAATATGCCGAAAACACATGCTTTACCTCAGGATAATATTTTGGATGGTTATAAAAACCACCAATCGACAACTTCTTCAAATTATATTGAAGTCGAACTCCTTGACCATTTCTGGACGATTCAGAAAGATCACTTAGACCGTAATTATTGTCTCCTACTGTAAACTCAATTTTTGGCGAAAGGAATTTTAAGTAGTATTCATCATTCAGGCCAAAGAGTGGATTTCCAGTCCTATCGGGACCACGCAAGTGAAACTCCAACGTTTGTTTCTTCGTGGCATCACCAATGGAGCCCTTGGCTTGCACATCGTACATCGTGCTGTACATGAATCCTCCCATTCTATTGGTTCCAACAGCAAGACCTGTCACTTTAACCGGAAATCGAATGTATGGATCAAATTTTGGAGCGCCTGTCGGAAATATCTCAAAAGGAAAAGCATCAAAAACCTCTGTTTCAGGCTTATCAAGAATTTCAGCATTTAAAACAACCATACGTTGAGTGTACATGTCTGACTTTTTGGGAACACTCACCAAGTATCGATACATCATACTGGAGTCTTTTTTAATTGAAAAGTGCTCAACCTTGGTAATTTGACCGTCAATCAGCTTCGTTGTAACGGTAACATCACAATTCGACAAGTTGCGAATCTGATAAATAGTACTTAACGTATCTCCAGAAAACAAGAAATGTGGCGTTTTAAATCGATTGATTTCAAGGTCGTATTTAAGACTAACGGAGATTGGAATTTGAATCGTACCAAAAGAACTATTTGATGAACTATCGATGGCTTCGATTTCAATCGTGTTATCTCCAGCTTTGATATTATTAGGAATATGAATGCCTACAATGCGGTTGACACTGGCATTCTTTCCTACACTATTTGACGAGTAATCGGAAAGAAACTTCCAACCATCTCCTCGTGTAAGGAGTCTAATCTGAAAATTCTTTTCAGTATTGGTTTTATTGGTAACCATGACCATTACGTTGATGTTGGTACCTGCATCAACCTCCTTCTTTTTACCGCCCAGCAATTTTAATTCCAAATCTTCAGCATGAACAGCAAAAGGCTTTAGAAGTAACGTAAATAGCAGAATAGTTCGAACAACAATTCGCAAAATAAATAGCGTTTAAGTCATGGGCAGCGTTAAAAATACAAGGTGTATTCCAACCCAAATACGTCGTCGTCCTGGCCAGCGGCCACAATCATAGCAGTGTAGGTTTTTTTGGAGGGCAATCCTTCCAAGTCTAGCTTAAACCTTGTTGAGGTTGTAGGGAATAGACCTTTCTTGGGAACAGTAATGGTTTTGACTAAAGTACCACTTTCATCGTATAACTCCATATTAAGGTCGGGAGCAATAAAATGGTCACCTTCATTAATGACATCGATAGCCAAATACAATTTCTTATTATCTTCTTTAATCAACGTGGGCTCCAGAAATTTCAATTTACCCATTCCTTTTTTGTTGATTTCATTGACGATCTGTACAGAATAACGTGTGACCGTACGAATACTTAAATCTCCTTTCTGAGTGGGATCGATGGGCGCGACACCTTCCACCATGACTGAACTCCAATAGGTACCAAAGATGGAGTCTCCTAATGGAGTTGAGATCTCTAATTCAATATTTCTTGATTCTTTAGCCTTTAACACGACCGTTTTGGGGCTGTATTGTATCCATCCAGCGTTTGAACGTTTGTTGCCACCCTTCATACCGGGTTCATCATAAAAAGTCTGGTCTTGATAATTGTATAAATAATCCGTCTGATAAATCCGAACTTCCTGATCGACAGGGTCGCTGTTCTGAATTCTGATTTGTCCTCTGACCACCTCGCCTGGATTTGTATTGAATACATACTTCAAACTCCCGATCACCTCAACGGATGCATTCACCGTAAACGTGATGGTGACGAAAAGAAGAAGCACAAAAAATGACAGAACTTTATTCATGATTATTCGGTTTAAGTGTATCAATATACCCTTCTTAGGTTACGATGTAGCGCAAATGTATTCTAAGTTTTTAAAAAAACCTAATAACTTTCCTCAAATATGTGTTATCAGATAAAAAAAATGCCCATCTAATGGGTATTACAGCACTTTTTTCAAAGATTTCGATCTAAAATCAATCGGATGACAAGGTCAGTGTAACCGTTACGCTGTTTCCTATCGTAGCTCGTATTAAACCATAAGTGGAAGTATTCAAATCAATTCCGAAAATAAATTTCAAAGGGTATCCATCAGACGCGGTGGTACCGGAATAACAACTTTCAATATTGGTAACAAATGGACGATCGGTTTCATCCAAAATAATGGGAGTGCCTAATGATCCCCAAGATCCCACAAAGGTCGAGTTGGGAATCAAGGCAGCCAACATCAGATACGTTCCTTGAGGAACGGCACCTGAGCTAATATGTGCCGTAAGTGTACGTGGAACCGATGATATGAGCGATGAAACAATAAGACGTGCCGTAGAGTCGGCATTGCTGTTTTCTATTGACATACCAGCGTCGCGTTGATTCAACAAAAGTGAGATAACACCAGAATTTACTTTAAGCAACGAGACTTCCGTAACACCTAATGTAAGATTGGCAACGGCTTGGTTCTTCAACTCAACCTGAGCATAACAGTTGAGCGTGATAAACAAAATCGCACCAATCGTAAAAGATCGTTTCAGAAGGTTTCTAAACATCGTTCTTTACTTATTACTCCGAAGCATCGGATGGTACCAAAGAAATAGTATAGGTGATGGTTATGTTGGCACTTTTCATGATCGGTGCACCAGGAATAGCTTTAAAGGAATACCGAATCACATAGCCGTCTCCATCCGTTTTCCCCGACCAGCAAGTCCCGATACCTTCGACAAGCATTTCATCCAAGTCGGATGACATAAGTAGGAGACCTTTCAACGTGCCCATCATGTCTGGATTGCCAAAATTTGAATTGGGAGCTTGCAGCTCTACATACAACTGGGTTCCAACTAAGGCTTCTGAGATTTTTGCTGTAATTGCACGAACTTCCTGTCCACTGACCAAAGAAGAGATACGCAACCTAGAATCGCTGTTTTCAATAGATTGTGATATCACATCCCCAGCTTCAGAAGCACCAGCCATTTTCAAAACCACAGGTGAACCGGTGACGGCCAACAAGGCAGAACCGGAAACTTGTAATGTGACATCTTGAGTAGCAACCCTTGTATCAACACCATAAACCTCAAATGGATTAATCAATCCAAATAAGGTAAATGAAATTATGAAAATAAATTTATTTATCATCCTAAAAGTACTACTAGCTAAAAGAAGCCAAATGTTTAATTGAATTAAACTTCTGATGCTATGAACTCATACAAAAGAATAAATATATCAACAAAAGTTTCAAAAAAACACAATAAAGCATTAGTAACACGGATTATCACGAGTCACTAATACTTCATGAGTTAAAAAAATAATTATTGACCTACAATCGTGTATGTTATAACGACACTTCTCGGGGTCGCTGTCCCTGTAGTTATAGGCTTTGAATATCTATAGTGAATAATATAACCATCATCTGGATTGGTTCCTGACCAACAAGTATAAATATTTGTAACTAGAGTTATAGCCGGCTTGTTCCCTGCATGATCACCCAAATTTTGAAGGGCACCTGCCAAAACTCCACCGTCGGGACTATAATTAACGAAATTATTAGCATTAGCCTCGCCTGGGGCTTCCAGTGCTAATTCCAACATTGTTCTTGAACCAGTCATAGAACCAGTAGTAATCTGCGCAGTTATCTTTCGTCCACCTGAAACTGTAGTATCAGATGCAAGAGAGGATATCCTTAATCGAGTTGACAAATCTTCTGAAATCGGTTTAACTTCCAAACCAGCTTCTAAAGGACCACCCAATGTGAGAGTAACTCCAGCAGCAGGATCAGATCCTTTCATCACTCTGATAAGAGCAACGCCAGTTACAGCCATATTAACCGGTTGAGTAGCTGTTGTCTGTGCAAACAAATGGTTTGGCATTAAAGTTGAAATTAATAATGCTAAGCCTACAACAATTGATTGATTTTTCATACAATTAATTTTATTAAAATATTTAAAAGAACTTATTTTTTGTTTTGTGCAAAGACTTATTACTAATGGCTTGTTTTTACGATACAAATATAGGGCACTTTTCGAACCTTAATTAAAATAAAACAAAACAAAATGGAAACAAAGGGATATAAAGCAAGGATACAAAAAGGAAACAGCGTATTTCAAAATTCCATCAAATATTTTTACCACACTTTTAATAAACAAAGTTAAATCTACTTAATTGTCGATACTATAAGCAAATTCCTGATTTATATTACCATTAATCTGATTTGAATGTAGGGGATAATTGATATATCTGGTAAGGGAATCCTTACAAATGAATAAATTTATTCATTTGTAATAGTATAAGTGACAGTAATAATATTGTTTGTGAAAGATCTGATTGCTCCTAAATTAGCAGGATCCGTCGTAAAATTATAAGTTAAATTGTACCCACTTGTATTCAATGTTCCTGTGTAGCAGCTGCCAATACCGCTAACAAGCGTAATATTCGTGTTTCTAAGCAAGTTGAAGGGAATAGTGGTAGCGGAACCCCGAATGCCTTCTCCAGTCGAACAATTTGCAGCAGACAACTTCAACAAGGTACCTCTCGGGATATTTCCACTTGTAATTGAAACCTGAATTTTACGGTACACACCTGCTGGGGATATTGATGTAACTTGCAACCACGAATGGCTGTCGGTTGAATTGGAAGATGTTTGAACACTTGCACCAGCTTCGGAAGCAAAAAGCATCAGGCTAATTGGCCCACTGAGTCCGGGTGTAATAATCCTGATGACTTTAATGTCGTTTATGGTTATCTTAAAAGTATAAGGCTTAGTAATCAAGGCTTCAGCCTTGCCAAAACCAAACAATATAAAACATAGCAGAAAAAACACCTTCATTCTATACATGGCTACTATCATTTCTTATTTACTACTAGATATGGTATAGGTGACGGCAACCTTCAATCCCACCAAATCATCCTGAGTCAAAATTTCATCATTATACCCGGGGCGCATCGCCCAGGAATAAAACAATTCACGACCTTTCTGGACGCCTTGACCTGTAAAACAAGTTCCAATATTGGAAATAATAACCTGTGGATAGGGTAAAAGTACAATTGAGTCCCTAGCTGTACCCGTTTGTCCAAAACCGGCTCCTGCATCTGGACCAACTTTTAAGGTGATGGCGACTTCAGCAGGCAAATTCCATGTACTCAAATTCGCACTGATTGCATTGGTTGAATTAATATCTACCACTGAAGAGTAATTTATCCAAATACTCCCCACCGATGATGGTGTAACGATTTGTTCAGCGCCCATACCTTTTATGGAAAACTGCAAGTCAGAACCTGTCAAACTCAAGCTTGCACCAGACGGTATGGACATCTGGACAGGCAGTTTGACACTAACGACCTCCTTCTGCGCAATTATTGAATTGGACAGAAAAAAAAACAGTATGAAAACACATCGACTTTGAAAAAACATACTCAATGTATAGGGTTAAGACACTATTCCGTGATTCATAGCAAATCGGATGAGCTGAGAAAGATTATCAAATCCCATTTTTTCAAAAATATTTTGTTTGTGGGTTCCAATCGTTTTTATACTTAGAAAAAATATTTCAGCAATATCTTTCATGGATTTTCCTTCGGCCAACAGTTTTAAAACGTCTAATTCACGCTTGGTTAGAAGATCAATACCGTTTGAACAGTTCCGCTCAAGGTAGCTTTCAATCAAGATGGGCTGAACATCCATGCTGACTTGTTTATTGCCGGTGTAAATTTGACTAAGATTATTTGCCAGTTGTTCAAAAGTACATTTTTTCATCAAATATCCCCAAGCATTTGCTTCTAACATATCCCTAATGATTTTTTTATCAAGAAAATTTGTCAAAGCTATAACCTTTATATAGGGGTGAGACTTACTAATCGATTTTGTCAAATCCACACCATTTAGGTTGGGAGCATTCACCTCCATTAGAATTACATCTGGTTGAGCAAGACCAACTTTATCGAGTACTTCTTCGCCATTCTCAGCTTCAGCCACAACCTCCATATCGGTCGTTTTCGAAAATCGCTCTGCAAGTAATTCACGAAACAATTGATTGTTATCAGCGAGTAATATTCTGATTTTCATAACGATAATTGAGATTCAGACCCATACACCAAGTACAAATATACGTATATTTTCAATAAATTGTGTTCGAGCAAAAAGATGAATTTGTAAAAATTTAATTTTAGCCAAAATAAAAAAATGATATAAACAGAATCTTTGGAAGGTATTAGGAAATACGGGAAACATCGAATACTTTTGCATAACGTGCATATAATAAATATAAAGGTGCTTCCTATGTACAAAAATGTTACGGGTATGGGCCTAATTTAGTATCAAACATGGCCCACGCAAAAGAGACCCCAAGGCAAAAGCTTATTGGCATGATGTACCTCGTGTTGACGGCCATGCTGGCTTTGAATGTTTCCAAAGAAGTATTGGAAGGCTACTCGACCGTCAATGACACGGTTATTTCCACCAACAAAAGCTTTGGTGATAAACGCCAAATTACAGTGGATGAATTCATAAAGGAATTCACCCTGAACAAAATTGAGGTCGGTCCGTTCTGGGACAAGGCTAAGGTGGCGATGAAACTTTCGTCCGATATGGTCAAATACATCCAAAACCTGCGCGATGAATTGGTTGCCGAAACCGAAAAAGTTCCGTTGGACTCCGCCCGGAAGATGAGTCTCAGGGACATGCGGAAAAAGGACAATTATACGGTTCCAACACACTATATGATCGGGATACTGGAAGACGGCTCCAAAGGAAAAGCCAGGGAGTTGAAAAACAGCATCATAGTCTATCGTGAAAAAATGTTGAAACTAATCAATACGAGAAACCGAAAGGATATTCAACTCGATCTCGAAACGGATGACGTGTACAAAGATGCTTTTGGAAAAAAACAAACCTGGGAGCGCCACCTTTTCTTTGACATACCCTTAGCGGCAGATATACCAATACTGAACAAATTCATTTCAGAAGTGAACAATGCTGAGCTAGAGGTGGTCAACGGGCTTATGCGGGAGAGTATAGCTGAAGATTTCAAGTACGACCGGATTGAGGCGAAGGTTCTACCTAAAACCAATTATTTGTTTACGGGTGAGGATTTTGAAGCAGAAGTGATCGTAGCCGCATACGACACCAGTCACACTCCTAGTCCGAGCGTTTACCTGATGAAAGGTGTGGACAGTATGTCGATCGATCAAAAGGGCCAGGCAATCCTCGTAGCGAGGGATAATGGGCACTTAAACATCAAATTCCCTACTACAGCTTTAGGATTTCAAAAATATGCAGGATTTGTAAGTGTACCAACGGCTTCCGGACGTGAAAGAACCTATCATTTCAATGGGGAGTATTTTGTAGCGGCGCCTGCTGTGACTGTTTTTCCCACCAATATGAACGTACTTTATGCCGGGGTGGAAAATCCCCTCTCTGTTTCCATCACCGGAATCCCGATGGATAACCTTTCACCGACCATTTCAACCGGTACCATCAAGCAGGATCCCAAGAGTAGCGGATGGATCTGTTCGGTTCCTTTGGGGGCTAAAGAAGCAATCGTGTCTGTTTCCATCAAGACGAATGAGGGCATGAAGCTGATTGGGGCTCAAAATTTCCGGGTCAAAAAAATACCTGACCCTACTCCTACCATATCAGGGAGAAAAAATGGGTTCTTAAGCCGGGACATTATCATTTCGGCAGGAAAAATCGTACCAATGATGCCTGCAGATTTTGATTTTAATTACCCCTTTCAGGTCGTAAGCTTCAGGTTGACTATGGAACGTGGTTTCAACACGTATAATTATGATTCACCTAACGAAAATCTGACGGATGAAATGATTGATCAGATCCGGAAAACGAATCGAGGTCAAGTGCTTCTTTTTGAAGAAATAATGGTTAATGGACCTGGAAATGACAAACGAAATCTACCTCCTTTCTTTATTACTGTCAAATAAAATTGCATTATCTTTACCCAAAATCTGATTTATGGGCTTAAATTCGCAAATACAACGATTGACGCAAACCAGGGGCTTTAAAGGGGCCATGACAAAACTGTATGGTTTTGGTGCATCTGTCGTTGTTTTGGGCGCCCTATTCAAATTAGAGCATTGGGCAGGAGCAGATTACATGCTTACCGCCGGTCTTGTGACAGAAGCCATTATCTTCTTCTTTTATGCTTTTGAGAGTCAGGAGGAGGAACATCCGCCACTGGTTTATCCGAACGTCATTCTGAGTGCCGATGATGAGATGGAGGAAGTCATTCCACGCCGAGTGAAAAGTAAGCTCGTGGATGATGGCAATGGTTCCCTTGCACTTGCAAAATTTGACGAGATGCTGGTGAACGGTGATATAACACCGGATTTATTGCTTCGCTTCGGAGATGGCCTGCGTAAGCTTGGTGACACGGCCGAACACATGAATACGATGGGCGATGTTTTCGCGGCTTCGACCAAATACATGAAAACCATCGAGATTGCCGATGAATCGTTGGAACGATTGGCCAAGGCTTATGAGTCTTCCATCCTGCGAGTGACATCAAAGACTGTCTTCAAATATCAAAGCATTGCCAGTTCACTGACGTCCATTGAAGAAGAGTCTAGAAAATATCAGATGGAACTGGAATCGCTCAACAAGAATTTGGGAACCTTGAATTCCATTTATCGGGTTCAGGTTCAGGGAGCGGAGGATTACCTCAAGGATATGGCTGAGTCGGCTGTTGAAACCAAGAAATATCGTGATCAAATGAAGGAACTCAACAGCAACCTCACCACCCTCAACAAGAATTACAAGAACATGATTGGGATGATGAAGAAAGATTAAAAATACTCCCTTTGAATAAAAAAGAAAGAGGCTGTATCTTCATTTTGATACAGCCCCTTTTTTTGATTGCACTGAAAGATGTTTCATAGGAGTGCCAAGGTCAAGGCACAGCTTATGAGACACACCGGAGCGTACTTAAGGTACGTGAGGATTGTCGATTGAGCTGTAACGCAGAGATTGGTACTCTTATGAGACATCTTAGCCGATCATGATCATTTCTGCGCCTTCCAGGACGGTTGTGCCTGCTTCTACCTTGATTTCCAAAACCTTGCCTGCCAGGTCGCTTGCAATGGTGTTTTCCATCTTCATGGCTTCGAGCAGCAGGACTTTATCGCCTACTTTCACGGTGTCGCCAACCTTGACGCATACTTCGAGGATGACACCGGGAAGCGGAGCCTTGACGGCACCACCGGAAGATACGTTCTTTTTGGTACCCAACACCGGTTCACCGCTCGGTTTGGTGGGGGCAGCGGCTGGACGCGTGATCTTTTTGGGCACTTCGATTAATTCCTCTTCTACTTCTACTGTATAAGCGGTGCCATTAACAGTCAGTTCAACCTCAGCACCGTCTTCTTTGATGATTTCAACGGTGTATTGATTGCCGTTGATGGTGTATTTGAATTCTTTCATTGTATGATTAATTTAGTATTATCTTCTGTTGGGTAACTGACGGATACCGTAAATCTTTGAACTCCAAGGGGAATAGGTACGACCTGTATTTCCAAAGGTCAAAATGGCGTTTTCCACGTCGTGTACTTCTTCGTTTAGATGGAACAGAGCTAGACCGATGGCAGCTGCTACCTCTTCGGTCACTTGTTTATCGCTGTTATAAAAAATAGCCATGGTTCAGAATTATAAAGGAATGTTACCGTGTTTCTTGGCCGGATTCACCAATTTCTTGGTCTGCAGCTGTTCGAGGGCGCGGATCACACGGAAACGCGTGTTGCGGGGTTCAATCACATCATCGATGTAACCGTATTGGGCAGCGCGGTACGGGTTCTGGAAGGCATCTGCGTATTCCTTTTCCTTGGCGGCAGCGAGGGCAGCGGGATCTGCAGAAGCAGCTACTTCCTTGGCATACAGCACTTCGACGGCACCGGAGGCACCCATTACAGCGATTTCAGCCGTGGGCCATGCGTAATTGATGTCGCCGCGCAATTGCTTACAGCTCATCACGATGTGTGCACCACCGTAAGATTTGCGGAGGGTGACGGTCACTTTGGGCACGGTTGCTTCGCCATACGCGTAGAGCAACTTGGCACCGTGGGTGATGACACCGCCGTATTCCTGGCCAGTGCCCGGGAGGAAACCGGGAACGTCCACCAAGGTAACGAGGGGAATGTTGAAGGCATCGCAGAAACGGACGAAGCGGGCTGCCTTGCGGGAAGCGTTGCTGTCGAGTACACCGGCCAGCATTTTGGGCTGATTGGCTACGATACCGACGGCCTGGCCGTTGAAACGGGCGAAACCGATGATGATGTTTTTGGCAAAGTCGCCGTGCACCTGAAGGAATTCACCGTGGTCAACCACACCGCCGATGACTTCAAACATGTCATACGGTTTGTTGGGGCTATCGGGAATGATATCGTTCAAAATGTCGTCCAGACGGTTGATGGGGTCGGTACATTTCAGACGGGGAGTTTCTTCGAGGTTGTTCTGAGGAAGGAAGGAAATGAGTTTGCGGATGAGTTCCAAACCTTCTTCTTCGCCTTCCACTGCGAAATGAGTGACACCGGATTTGCTGGCGTGCACGGAGGCACCACCGAGTTGTTCCTGGGTAACGTCTTCACCAGTAACGGTCTTAACGACCTTCGGACCGGTCAGGAACATGTAAGAGGTTCCTTTGGTCATGATGGTGAAGTCGGTCAAAGCGGGTGAGTATACGGCACCACCGGCGCAAGGGCCGAAAATACCGGAAATCTGGGGAATCACGCCGGAAGCCATGATGTTGCGTTGGAAAATTTCGGCATAACCGGCCAAGGCGTTGATACCTTCCTGGATACGGGCACCACCCGAGTCGTTGATGCCAATGCAGGGAGCACCCATTTTCATGGCTTGATCCATCACTTTGCAAATCTTTTGGGCCATGGTTTCGGACAGGGAACCGCCCCAGATGGTGAAATCCTGAGCAAAAACGTAAACCAGACGGCCTTCGATCGTACCGTAGCCGGTTACAACGCCATCGCCAAGGAAATGTTTTTTGTCCTGACCGAAGTTGGTGCAACGGTGTATGACAAACATGTCGAATTCTTCAAAACTGCCATCGTCCAGCAACATCGAGATACGTTCGCGGGCGGTGTATTTGCCCTTGTCGTGCTGTTTGTCAATGGCTTTCTGACCACCGCCCAAACGCGCTTCAATGCGTAAGTCGATCAACTCTTTTACTTTTTCCAGTTGTGCACTCATAGGTGAAATTATTATTGAAATTTACTTGTTGGGATTTTCACAAAGTTCCATCAGAACACCAAGGGTGGACTTCGGATGCAGGAACGCGATGTTCAGACCTTCGGCGCCTTTACGGGGGGTCTTGTCGATGAGACGGATACCATTGGCTTCGGCTTCTTCAAGGTTGGCTTGGAGACCTTCGACATTGAATGCTACGTGGTGAACACCAGGGCCTTTGTTTTCGATAAATTTGCCGATGGGGCCTTCTGGGTCGGTCGATTCCAGCAATTCTATTTTGGTCTGACCGATCCTAAAAAAAGCGGTTTTCACTTTTTGTTCTGGGACTTCTTCGATGCTGTAGCAGGCAGTGCCAAGGAGTTTTTCATAGAAGGGGATGGCCTGTTCAAGGCTGTTTACAGCGATACCGAGATGTTCAATGTGCGATGGTTTCATACAATGGAAAATGGTTCATCCGGAGTGTTCGAAGCCCGTGGGCGACTCACGTTTTTAAGCCCGGACAAAGGTTAATAACCGGTTTTTTAAAACGCTGCAAAGTTAACGGTTTTATCGGGGGCAAAGGCAAAAATAATCCTAAAATATGCACAAAAATTGAATTTAAGTGCATATTTATTCGCATGAATACTGTAAGAATATGCAGCGTAAAATGGGGTGTTTTCAGGGTTTCACAGCTGTGAAATTTCGTATCTGAAGGTGGTTCTGAGTAGTCCTGAAGCCAAACCAGCCCTTTGTCAGGGGTGTGATATCCTGATAATGAACCAACAATTCGTTATCGGACCAATATTCAACCAAGCCGTCACGAACAGAAATCACTACCGAATACCAGTGGTCTGGCTTAATCAGGTGTTCCGAATCTGCATATTCCTTCAGAATGGGCGGTCGGTGCAAACCCTTGATAAAACCATCATAATCGCCGTCGTATTCGCGGAAACGGGTCGTCGTGTTGCTATTACCGCCGAAGCCCATGTAATAAAGGACAAGGCTATACGATTTGCCGAAAACACCACCGCGGAAGTCCTTGCGGGCAAAAATTGAGTCCGGATGCATCAGGTCGGTCGCCATCCAGAAACAGTTCAGGTCGCTGCATCGATCCAGGGAATCGGGGCCAGAAACAGCGCGGAACAGAAAGCGAAACGTCACATTTCCCTTAAAAGGGTCTTTATACCAGAGCGTAAGACCCTTGGGTGCGACGATGTCCAACGCACTGTCTTTGGGCAGGTATTGAATTTGGGCAGGTTTTTCTGCTTCCTCCACCCATAGGCGCTGCCAGTCCGAAAAACCACCGTAGGCAAGGACGACTGGTTCTGGGCTGTTGAGTACACTCTGAAAGCTGGGTGTTTTGGCAGCTCGCATCTGTATTTTTTTCAAGATGGGCGGCGAACAGGAAACCATTCCGACAAGCAGCAAGGACATCGCTATGCGGAAAGAGGTGGCAACTAAACTATTCATTTCAAACATTTCGTCAACAAACGGATTGCTTCGTCAGAATCGAGGTTTTCAGTCAGGTCAAAAATGGAGATTGATTTGCCGTCCAAATCGATCGTTTTATTGTTCAGCAAGGCTTCGGGTATTTCACCGAATGTCCGAATCAATGCCTTTCCAAAGGAGAAGTCTTTGAAGTCGCTTTCACCTTCGGGGCTGGAATGATCGGAATCAAAACGGTGTAGTTCGATCAGCGCTTCTACGGGCCCGGCAGAAAGATGGATACCGTTAAAACTCTGAGACACTTCGGGGATGCCGAATTCGTCCTTGCGCTCCATCAAAAGGCGTCGGAGGCTGCCGTCAACGGCCTTTCTTGGATCGGTGGCTCCTGCGAAGGACTCTCTGGCTTCTTTCCAAGAACGATCTCCAGAAATATTGAACAGGACAATGCTGCGTCCGGGTTCCGTAAAATGCCTGAGTTGTTTGGGATGAAAAGCGTTGAGCACATAGACGGTTTCTTGGTCTATCCGGAGTTTTTCCACGTAGGTCCCGCTAGCCAACTTGAGGTTTTCGGAATTCTGCCACATACAGTCCAGCGAATGGAAATTGAAGAACGGGTATTTGCGGAGGAACTCCATACCACCCAGCACGTTGGATTCATCGGCTTCCACGCCATAAACTTCTTTGAAACGGGCTTTTGCACCGTCGGTCATCGCGCTCAGCCCCTGATTGGAAACCAGGGAAATGACACCGTAATGTTGGTCGATGAGATTGAATGCTTCCAAGTAGCTGGCAGCCAGGATGCGAACATCGTGTATGACAAATCCGAATGCATCCATTTGCTCCAGTATCAGGTCGATAATGGGCTCTAGTTGAACGGTTTCAGAAGGCATCGTAATTTCCGGTTTCAGAAAAAGCAGGTATTCGTTTTTCTGAACCTGCACCTGCGTGTCGCCGAGAATAACTTCATCATAAGCGAGACCGGTCTGGGCCAAACGAATCTTGTCTGCAACCAGTGTAGTCAGGTTTTTCGGAATGTTCATACAGCTGAGATTTAATACTTCCCAAGATACAAAAATTCCGAAAATGGACAGCAGATTTCAGAAATTATTGAACGTTTTAAGTAGCGAGTGCAGAGGCGAAGCTTGCTTCGACTATGCCGAGTCACGAAAAACGACTGTTTAGAATAAACGAACGTTTTAAGTAGCGAGTGCAGAGGCGAAGCTTGCTTCGACTATG
>Ga0209123_1000192_pt1 | contig 93229 bp, 63 predicted proteins | sample BarGraIncu00431A_FD_184500 | JGI IMG/M metagenome (GOLD analysis project Ga0209123, IMG submission 184500) | Arctic peat soil microbial communities from Barrow, Alaska, USA - Barrow Graham LP Incubations 004-31A (SPAdes) (version 2) | ecosystem: Environmental > Terrestrial > Soil > Wetlands >... | reverse complement strand
CGAATCAGAATCAAAATTTGAATGATGAACAAAATGATTATTTTATCAAGGATAAGAATGGGAATTTGATTAAGAAAAAAAAGAAAAAGACTACCAATCAGAAAGACTATTCTCCTGTAAATATGGATGATTATTACAACGATAATTATAACAATAAGTCTGGTAATAATGATAATAAAGATAATAATTATCAGAATAACAACGAGAATTTTAACAGAATAGACAATAGATATTATAACGAATCAGATTCATTAAATATGGATTACATGGATAATAACATGGATCCAGATTATAGGAATTTAAATAATCAGAGAAAACAATCACCTTCTCTTAAAGTTTTTGGTTCCGACTTATTTAGTGGTCAGGATCTCACTTTTGAACCTAAACTAAATATACCTACTCCCATCGGTTATATATTGGGTACATACGATGAATTAATTATAGATATAACCGGTTTATATGAAGCTAATTACCATCTCAAAGTTTCTCCTGAAGGCACTGTGCGTATTCCTGCCATTGGTTTGGTTAGAGTGGGTGGTCAAACAATAGAAGCTGCAGGAAGAAGCATTAAGAGTCGATGTTCCAACATTTATTCGGGTATAAACTCAGGTGAAACAAAAATTACTGTTTCACTTGGAAACATCCGAAGTATTCGAGTTACAGTGATTGGTGAAGCTACACGTCCGGGTTCTTATACTTTACCCTCCCTTGCTACTGCATTTAATGCACTTTATGCTTGTGGTGGTCCCGGTAAAGTAGGTTCCATGCGAGATATTAAAGTGATCAGACACGGAAAGATAGTAGCTAATATAGATATTTATCGCTTCATACTCGATGGCGTTTTAGGGGACAATCTTTCTTTACAGGATGAAGATGTCATTAAAATTGAACCCTACAAAATTCGGACATCTATTAAAGGTGCCATCAAGCATGCTGCTATTTTTGAAGCACTTCCGGAAGAACACCTTCAGGATTTAATCCGTTTTGCAGGGGGATATACCGAAAATGCCTATAAAAATAATATTACTGGTTTCAGACTAAGTGGACGCGAAAGGGTTGTAGTGAATGTCTCAGAAAATCAGATGGCTACCTTTAAGTTAAATCCGGGAGATAATTTTACAGTAGAAACGGTTTTAAATAAATTCGAAAATCGCGTTGATTTGGAAGGATCGGTTTATCGTCCGGGAGCTTATGCGCTCGAACCCGGTATGACGGTTAAGTCACTTTTAGCTAAAGCTGATGGTGTTAAAGAGGATGCTTACTTAAATATGGCCTTTATCACTCGTAAACAAAATAACCAAGTACCAGAAATTTTAGGTTTTAATTTAGGTAATGTATTGCATGGCTTAGAGCCCGATATTTTACTTCAAAAAGATGATTCCATTGAAATTCGAAACTTGTTTGATTATAGGGAGGAAGAATTTGTCTCAGTATGGGGCGCTATAAAATCACCCGGTATTTTTTCAAAGATCGATAATATTACACTAAAAGACTTGATTTCAAAGGCCGACGGTTTTACAGAAATGGCTTCGACGGATTCTGTAGAAGTAATTCGGATAATTAGAGATCCCAAGATGTTACGTGAAACGAATATTAAAACGATCGTTTTAAAATTCAAAATAGATAAAAATCTTGAATTGATGAAAGGGGAAGGTGACTTTTTGCTACAAAACGGTGACCAGGTTATTGTTCGCACTATTCCTGGTTTTGAAGGAATCCGTATGGTTCGAATTGAAGGTGAAGTATTACAGCCTGGAACGTATAATATTATCAATAAAGCAGAAAGAATATCTGATCTTGTAAAACGTGCCGGTGGATTTACTCATTATGCCTATCCTTTGGGTGCCTATCTGATTCGATATGAAAAAACGTCTGGTGTTGAAAATATATTGAAGCAAAAAATGGTTGAGAACACCAAGCGACAAATTACAGCTACCTCGGAAAAAAATATTGATCCCAGATTACTCCAACAAGGCGGTGGTAATAAGGATGTTAAATCTTTACAATCAGAATTGAATGATACTAAATCAGCGCAACAAATCATGGATTCAGAAGGTATTGTCGGAATTGATCTGAAAGAAATATTGCGTCATCCGGGAAGTAAACAAGATCTGTTTCTGGAAGAAAAGGACATACTTTATGTGCCTCGTGAGCTTCAAACGGTACGTGTATTAGGTGAAGTCTTATTTCCTACGTATGTAAGCTATGATAAAAGAATGTCGTTAATAGATTATATTAGTGGCGCTGGTGGTTTTTCAGATCGCGCTCAAAAAAGAAGCACGTTTGTACTTAATGCCAATGGAAATGCCAAATCCACAAAAAGATTTCTTTTCATCAGATTCTATCCTAAAGTGACTCCCGGTTCCCACATTGTGGTACCCGAAAAACCCGTAGAAATAAAGAATGCCATGACAACAGCAGAGACCGTTTCAATTTTGGGTTCACTGGCTACAGTTTCCGCTCTTATATTTTCAGTGCTTAAATAAAATTATCAATAATGAATGAAAATAAAGACACATTTGTCTACACGGTCAAGAAAAATGCTGAACTTTCTTATAAAGATAGGCTAATAAAATTAAAAGAGTATTGGCATTATCTACTTGGTAAGTGGGTAATCATTGTGATCGTTGGGCTGAGTGGTGGTATTATTGGTTTGACTGTATCCCTCATGGATAAGCCTACCTATAAAGCTCATCTTTCTTTCGCCTTAGTTGACAATTCAGGAGGAGGAGTATCAGGGCTCGCAAGTCTTGCTTCTTCTTTTGGAATGAATCTGTTGAGTGGAGGTGAAGGTGCTTTTAGCGGTAATAATCTGCTTGAAATTATTAAATCGCAACATGCTGTAGAAGAAGCACTTTTGTCACCTGTTACGTATAGAGGTAAAAAACAGAATTTGGTGGAAGTTTATGCTCAGATTAATGAGATGGTGGATGCTTGGAAGAAAGATAAGAAAAATCCGGAATTGCGTAAACTTAGCTTTCCCGTTGGACAAAAACGTGAAACATTCACCCGAACTCAGGATAGTATTTTGCAAGGTATTAGCAAGGATATAATTCTGTCAAGATCATTGATGGTTGAACGTAAAGATAAAAAGCTGGATATTGTTAATATGGAATATACTTGTCAGGATGAACAGTTCTCCAAACTTTTTATTGAAGAACTGATGGCTGATACCTATCAGTTTTATATGGACACACGTACATCCCAAAGTAGGGCAAATATTGCCATGATGGAGGAAAAGGCTGACTCCATTAAAAATTTATATGAATCTTCTCTTTATCGTGGCGCATCCATTTCACAATTTAATATAAACGAAGCTATTCAAGTAGCCGCAGTTCCAAAAATCAAACAAGAAACTAATGCTCAATTGTATGCTGCTGTTTACGCAGAAGTTCTTAAAAATCTGGAGACATTGAAATTAGAAATGGCAAGGGAAAAACCGATAGTTCAAATGATAGACACACCACGTTATCCTTTGGAAAGACGTCATTTTGGGAAAGCAAAAGGTATAATAATTGGTGGTCTTTTGGGAGGATTTTTGATTGTATTCTATTTGTTGGGGTCTTTGTATTTGAAAAATACACTAAAATCCTGATATCCTATATTGATGTGATGAAATTCTCAAAAATCGTATTTTTATGACATTCAATGAATTAAAGAAAAATTTAAAGAAAGATTATACTGGATTTAAACATTTGAAATTAGGCCTTTTAGGAGATACCGCTACGCAATTTTTAGCACAATCCATTCGAGGTTTTGGATATGAAGAACATTTTAATATACAAGTTTTTGATGCAGATTTCAATCAAGTTGCAAGACAGATATTTGACTTTAATTCAGAATTATACAGCTTTAATCCTGATGTTGTAGTTGTTTTTGAATCAGGTCATAAGTTGCTTCAAAAATATAACAAAAAAGAAATCGAGTCGCGTATCGATTTTGCAGATAGTCAGTTAAACCTAATTGTAAATATGACTGAAGTTTTGCAAAACCATCTAAAAACTAAAATCATTTTCTTTAATTATGCCGAGGAAGATGATAAAGTTTTTGGAAATTTTGCGAATAAAGTCCAAGGTTCATTCATATTTCAACAACGTAAACTAAATTATTTACTGGCAGAGTATGCTGCAAGTAATAGCGGTTTTTATATTTGCGATATGTCGTCCATCCAGAATAAAATAGGACGAGAACGATTATTTTCCCCCTCCATTTATATCAATAGTGAAATGGTGCTGAGTTTAGATGCACTTCCAATAGTTTCACAGTCTATTTTGCAAATAATAGGAGCCTTTGAAGGCAAAATCAAAAAATGCCTTATTTTAGATCTGGACAATACTATTTGGGGAGGTATCATTGGCGATGATGGTCTGGAAAAAATTCAGATAGGAAGTTTAGGTATTGGCAAGGCTTTTACAGAATTTCAACTTTGGATAAAAAAATTGCAACAACGTGGTATTATCATTTGTATTTGCAGCAAAAATAGTGAAAATATAGCTAAAGAGCCTTTTGAAAAGCACCCGGATATGATACTGAGGCTAAAAGATATTGCTGTCTTTATGGCTAATTGGGAAAATAAAGTGGATAACATCAGACATATTCAAAAAATATTGAATATTGGATTTGATTCCATCATTTTTTTAGACGATAATCCCGTAGAAAGAAACATTGTTCGCCTAAACATTTTAGATATCACCGTGCCTGAATTACCAAAAGACCCGGCTGAATATTTGGAATACTTATATTCTCTCAATTTATTTGAAACAGTTTCATTTTCGTCAGAAGATGCCATACGCACGGAAAAATACCAAAAAGAAGCAGAAAGAGTTGTGTTGAAAGCCTCTTTTTCCAACGAGGATGATTTTTTGAAAAGTTTAAATATGATTTCTGATGTACAATCGTTCAACGCTTTCTCAATACCACGCGTTGCTCAATTATCGCAACGTTCCAACCAATTCAATTTACGAACGGTCAGATATACTGAAGAAGATATCAAAAATATCGCTGATTCCGAAAAACACATCACTTTTTCTTTTACATTAAAAGATAAGTATGGTGAAAATGGTTTGATTAGTGCCATCATTCTGGAAAAACAAAAAACAAAGGAGCTTTTTATTGATACATGGATAATGAGTTGTCGGGTATTAAAAAGGGGAATGGAAGATTTTGTATTGAATACAATAGTGGATTTTGCCTTAAGTCACGACTATAAATCTATTGTTGGTGAATATCTTTCAACTGAAAAAAATAGTTTGGTGAAAAATCTTTATGCTAATCTCGGATTTATTCAAGATTCCAATTATTGGTGTCTCGAAACAGCGACCTATCATCCAAAAGCGTGTTATATAAACAAACAGAATAAATAAAAAAACATGAATCGAAAAGAAATTATCAACACACTTGAAGCTATTTTTGAAGATATAATTGATGAAGGTGCAGTGACTTTGTCAGAAACATCAACATCAAAAGATGTTGATGGATGGGATTCATTAACGAATATTCAACTGGTAGTTGTTATAGAAAAGCAATTTAAAATCCGGTTTACTTCAGAAGAAATTATTTCCTGGAACAACGTAGGTGAGATGATTGATTGTATTTTGACTAAAGAAGGATAACCTAATGGATTTTAAACTAAACGAAACTTACAAACACGAGTTTCAGGTCACTCAAGAGGTCTATTTATCTTTTCAGAAGTGTTCAAATGATTGGAACCCATTGCATACAGATGAACTTTTTGCGAAGTCCAAAGGATTTCCTGATAAAGTCATGTACGGAAATATTCTGAATGCTTTTGTATCCTATTTTATTGGTGAATGTTTACCTACAAAAAATGTTATCATTCAATCTCAGGAAATCGCATTTAAAAATCCGGTATTCATGAATGAGAAGCTGAGTTTTGAAGCACGCGTTTCTGGTATTTATGAATCTGTTAATACTGTAGAGTTTAAATATAAATTTATTAAATTTGATGGTGTACTTGCAGCAAAAGGTTTAATTCAAATAGGACTTTTAAGATGAATATATTAATTACAGGCGGTTCTTCGGGTTTGGGTAAAGCCATGGTGTGTTTGTTAGCAGAAAGTCCTGAAAACAAGGTTTTCTTTACTTATAATAGTCATATTGATGAAGCTAAGAATATCGTCTGTAATACGAAGAATATCATAGCTATTAAATGTGATTTTACCAATCCGACCGAGGTACTTGAACTTGAAAAATCAATTCAATCTTTAGACTTAGATGTCTTGATTAATAATGCTTATGTTGGCTTACCCCAGGGAACCAATTTTCACAAAACAGATTCGGAAGCTTTTATAAAGAGCTTTGAGAATAATATTCTTCCAACAATTCGTGTTACTCAAAGTGCAATAGCAGGCTTCAGAAAAAAGAAATTCGGGAAAATAATTAATATTTTGACAGCTTATCTGGTAAATCTTCCACCGTTGGGATTATCAATATATACAGCGAATAAGGCTTATTTACAGCAGTTGTCAAAATCCTGGAACAGCGAATATTCACGCTACAATATTACCTCAAATTGTATTTCACCCGAGTTTATGCTAACTCACTTTTCTTCAGCTGTAGATGAACGGGTGGTTGAACAAATGCAAGTTGCACATCCCTTAGCTAAATTGCTGACTCCCGATGAAGTTGCTGAAAGCGTCGTTTATTTGGTAAATGCTTCGCAACAAGTAAATGGAGTCAATATTGTGATTAATGCGGCTCAGAACGTTTTGTAATTGTAATGACTTTGTATGATTAATATACTAAGAAAAGAAGAATGTACAGGTTGCTCAGCTTGTTTTGACATTTGTCCGACCAAGGCTATTAAACTCGAAACCGATATTGAGGGCTTTTGGTATCCAAAAGTTGTTCTTGAATTGTGCATTGATTGCGGACTGTGTGATAAGACCTGTCCCGAATTGCACATGGATGAGTTAAAGCAACATGGAACCAATGCAAATCCGGTGGTTCTGTCCTCTCGTCACAAAGTAGATGCTATCCGTCAGGAAAGTACTTCGGGCGGCATCTTCTCCGCTTTAGCAAATCAGATGTATCAAAAAGGTGGATACGTAGGTGGTGCTGTCTATACGGCCGATTTTGCTGTTAATCACATAGTGAGCAATAAAAGTGAGGATTTACTTAGAATACGGGGATCTAAGCATTACCAAAGTGAAACTGTAGGCCTTTTTACACAAATTAAGGCACTGTTGAAGCAGGATGAAGAAGTATTAGTTTGTGGAACCCCTTGTCAAATGGCAGGTTTACGTTTATTCTTAAGTAAAGACTATGAAAAGTTGATCACCGTCGATTTTATATGTCTGGGCATTAATTCCCCCAAGGTTTTCCACAAGCATTTAGAATATTTGGAACGCAAATTTGGAGCTAAAGCTATTTCTGTTCAAGGGAAAAATAAAGACTTGGGTTGGAGAAGTTTGGCTTATAAAATAAAATTTGCAAACGAAAAGGTTTACTTACGCAAAGGTAAAGACGATGCTTTTACCCGTGGTTTTGTATCGCTACACACCAATTGCCGGCCAACATGCTATGAATGTAAATACAAAGGATTTCCACGAATAAGTGATATTACCCTTGGTGATTTTTGGGGTATAGAAAATGTAGATAAAACAATGGATGACAACATGGGTACATCGGTTGTCCTGCTTAATTCTCAAAAAGGTTCTGACTTTTTTAATTCGATTAAAGATACTGTTTGGGCAAAGGAAGTGACCTTATCAGATGCTCTTCAGGGAAATCCGGCTTTAGAAAAATCCATTGCCAAACCAACAATCAATCGGGATGAATTTTTCCTGGATGTCGATAAATTTCCTTTTGAAGATGTTGTTGAAAAATATTTTCCTATTGAAAGTACTATTTTTAGTAAAGTGAAAAATAGACTTCAGACCTTCAGAAATATAGTTATTCAAATGGGTTTTCCCCCAAAATCTTATTATCAATTTTTTTGGATAAACTTTTGGCGAAAAAATTCAATATGTAGTGCCCGAAGTTTAAAATTATTTTACCCGACCCGATTCTCGGTTCTTGATATTCACAAAAAAGCAATCGTTTCCATAAAAGGTTCCTTTCTTTTTGGTTTTAAACGAATTAAGGGATCCAAATTGGAAACAAGGTTATGCATAGAAGAGAATGGATTACTGGCATCTGAAAAAGATCATATTTCCATTTATTATGGCACTGATATTCTTGTATTTAAAGGAGCAAAACTTATATTTAAAGGATTAACAACTGTCAATCAGAATGTTCAAATTATTTGTATGGATAACATTACCATAGGTGAAGATGTTATGATCTCTCGAGATGTAGTTATACGTGACAATGATGGTGGACATGAAATTATTGCAGAAGGTTACAAAAAAACAGCACCGGTAACTATCGGAAATCATGTTTGGATTGGTCAGGGAGCCTTGATTATGAAAGGTGTAACCATAGGTGATGGTGCTATTATTGGTGCAGGTGCCTGGGTGAGCACAAATGTTAAAGCTAATGCTTTAGTATTAGGCGATCCTGCCAGAGCTGTTCAAAAAAATGTTGAATGGAGGCACTAAGAAAATAATGGCAACAAACGATAACAAGCGAATAGCTAAAAATACGACAATGCTTTATTTTCGTATGCTATTCAATATGCTGGTAACGCTGTATACGTCTCGTATTATTTTAAATACGCTGGGTGTAAGTGATTTTGGCATATATAATGTTGTTGGTGGTATTGTCGTGATGTTTTCTTTTCTTAATTCTGCCATGGGAGCCGCTACTTCCCGGTTCCTGATCTTTGAGCTGGGTAAGAAAGACCATGTTCAATTAAAAAAGGTTTTTAATGCTTCTTTAAGTAGCCATATAGCTATTGCCTTTTTTGTTCTTTTGCTTGCAGAGACAATCGGTTTGTGGTTTTTGACTCATAAGTTGGTCATACCTTCGGAACGTATGGCTGCAGCTATATGGGTCTATCAGTTTTCCATACTGAGTGCTATGGTAACTTTAACTCAAGTACCCTACAATGCCCTCATTATTGCGCATGAAAAGATGAACATTTATGCGTATGTATCTGTGCTGGATACCATTCTTAAATTAGGGATTGTTTTTCTTTTAGCTGTTGGTGATTTTGATAAATTGAAATTGTATGCTCTTCTGGTCTTTCTTGTATCTTCCATCATTGCTTTAATTTATCGTTTTTATTGTACTAATAATTTTGTTGAATCTGCCGTAGCCTTTAAATGGGATAAGAAATTATACAAAGAGCTTTTCTCTTTTTCTATTTGGGAATTATATGGTGGTTTTGCAATTATGGGTATGGGGCAAGGGCTAAATATTCTCTTGAATATATTTTTTGGTCCAGGCGTAAATGCTGCTCGTGGCATAGCTTATCAAATACAAGGAGCTGTTTTGGGTTTTGGTGATAATTTTATTACGGCAGTTAAACCACAGATTATAAAGTTGTATGCTGAAAATAATTTGAAACAAATGATGAGTCTGGTTTTTTCATCTTCTAAATATTCTTTTTTTCTGACTTTTTTTCTGACGTTGCCTTTGCTGCTTGAGACCCCTTTGGTTCTGAATTTATGGTTGAAAACGGTTCCAGATTATACTGTATCCTTTTGCCGTTTAATTATGATCAATAATCTGATTTGGTCGATGAGAAGCCCTATAGTAACATGTTTCCATGCCGTTGGTCAATTAAAGATTGCCAATCTGGTGTGTGGTAGTCTTTTTTATCTGATTGTCATTGTTTCCTATTTTTGTTTAAAAGCTGGAATGATTCCAGAGTCTGTTTTTATTGTGACTATTATTGTTTCTTTAATGGTGCAAATTACTGAATTATATCTTCTGAAGCTTTTTATTCGCTATTCAATAAAAGAGTATATATTAAAAGTTGTTGCCCGTTGCTTATTGGTCTTAATCGTGTCAGCAATTATACCTTTTTTGTTTATCTTTGTAATGCAACCTGGATTGGTCCGATTTATAGTAGTAGGTTCTACCAGCGTATCTTCAGTAATGCTATCTGTCTTTTCATTAGGAATTGATGCTGATACAAGAAATTTAGTAGGTATGAAAATCAAAACTACCATTCAAAAATTTAGAAGATGAATCAAAATTTAATACTAAGCAATGGAGTAGGAATGCCCTGTATAGGAATGGGAACATATCCCTTACAAGGGAGAGCTATGCTAAAAGCTGTCGTAGCTGCCACTCAGTTTGGCTACAGAGCTTTTGACACAGCTCATGCCTATGGGAATGAAGCCAGCCTTGGTCAATCACTTCGTGAGGCTTATAAGCAAAATGGATTAAAACGGGAGGATGTATTTATTACGTCAAAGATTGGAGAAAAACTGGAAAATGGTATACCAGACGGAAATTTATTTTATGCATCTTATCCAAACGAAAAAAGGGATATCAAACGCATTGTAACCAATCAACTATATGAAATATTAAAGAATCTTCAAACGGATTATCTGGATCTATTGTTGATACATTGGCCACATCCAGATTTCCTGGTTGAAATTTGGGAAGCCATCATAGATCAATATCGTGCCGGAAAGGTTAGAGCCATTGGCGTTTCTAATTGTCGTGAAAGACACATTAAGAAATTGATTGATGCTGGAACACTTTGCCCCATGGTTAATCAGTTTGAACATCATCCTTTAAACAACCAAAAAGGTCTGATCAAGTATTGTCAGGAATCGGGAATTCAGGTTGAAGCATTCAGTCCTTTGTTGATGATGAATAATAAGTTGATGAATAGCCCCATTTTAGAATCATTATCTCATAAATACACTAAAACTATACCACAGATTATTCTTCGTTGGGATATTCAACAAGGTGTCATTCCTATACCCAAATCAGGAAATCCTGTTCGGTTACTTGAAAATTTTAGTATTTTTGATTTTGACATGACATCTGCCGATTTGGAAGCAATTGATGCTTTGAATGAAAACTACAAAATGTTGGTAGAATCCAGGTACTGTCCGGGTTATTGACATAAGAAAAGAAAATGAGAGAGAAACTGAAGTTAATTTTTATTGAATGTATTTGCAGTCTTGTCATTGCAGTAATCGTTTATATAGTCCTCAAATCAATAATTTGGGCGGTCGTTATTTTTTTAATTTTAGTAGCTTTGATTATGATTCAGCCAGTTTTACTGGTTCTGAATAAGTTAATTAAGCGTACAAATTGGTATAAAAGTCAATTGGCCGATGGCTGGAAATTTAGGAAAGATATTTCTTGCGAGTTAGACCTTTGCAACCTTGGCAGCAATTCTGGAAATTATGCATTTGATTATGAAAGTACTGGATTAAAAGCAGAAAATTGGGCAGTTGGGCCTCAGACATTATCTTATGACTTCCGCGTTCTTAAAAACTATTTCAGCTATCTGAAAGAAGGAGCGACCGTTTTGATTCCAATTTGTCCCTTTAGTGGTTGCATCAAGGATTTTGAGGAGGAATCAGTCAATTATAAGTACTACTCATTTCTACATCCCAAAATGATATTGAGTTACTCAAAAAATACGAACAAAAAGGTGATGCGATTAGTCAATACTCCTTTTCAACAGTCACCTTTTACGTCTTTAAAACGATTGATCCGGGATATTCCTTTGGTTGATACACAAAAAGAGCTGATTGACGAAAATTTGATGGAGATTGATGCTGAAAGTTGGATGAAAAGCTGGAAGAGTCAATTTAAGATTTCAGATCTTGATGCTCCTGTTTCAGAGCGAAATCAAGATTGCATTAAATACAATATACGCTTGTTAACTGATATGATTACATTTTGTCTGGATCGTAATTTGCACCCAGTTGTTATTTTACCACCGGTTTCCAAGGCTTTGAATTCTAAATTTTCTGAAACTTTCCGTGAAAATTATATTTATTCATTTGTTCGGGAGGCTATCCAAAATAATATTCCATTTCTGGATTATTTTGATGACAGTCAATTTTTAGATTCAAGCTTGTATTTTGATGTTCTTTTTATGAATAAAAAAGGCGGAAAATTATTCACAAAACAGGTCTTAAATGACTTACACTTGGTTTAAAAAAGTATGATTAAAGAAGATACTGATCTAAAAAAAGTTGGAATTTTAACATTATCACATACCGATAATAAAAATTATGGTGCAATGCTTCAAAGCTTTGCACTCTATTCCATGGTTCAGAATTTAGGATGTATACCCTATATCATTAACTGGGAATTCCACCAAAAGATGACTTTATCTTATAAAGATATCACCAGTCAATTAAAAAGTCAATACTTATATTTGTGTTTCAGACGATTTCTAGGTGTAAAACTAGGTTCCATTATACAGAAGATATCTTCTATAATCGGAGAAAAGTCATTTAAACTTTTTTCGGATCAGTTTTTACCAAACAAAACGTTCAAAGTAACTCGGGAAAATATCGCTGATTTAAACAACGATATTGAGACTTTTATTGTTGGAAGTGATCAGGTTTGGCGAGCAACAAGCCCCGATTTATATGCTTTCTTTCTTGATTTTGTAAATGATTCCTGTCGAAAAATTTCTTATGCTGCCAGTTTTGGTATTGATCAATGGAATGAAGCTACCGATAAAGTGACAGATGAAGTAAGTAAATTGATAAAGCGTTTTGATTATATCTCTGTCAGAGAACTTTCAGGGGTTGAAATTTGTGATTCCATTTTTGATGTTCATGCACACTTTGTACTGGATCCGACATTAATGTTGTCCGTAAATCAATACAGACCCATTTTTGAATCTGAATCTGATGATGATTTACGAGATAATGATTATATTGCTTGTATGATTCTGGATTCCAAAAGCAGTGAAAGTATTTGTCGTTCCTTGAACGAAAAGTTATCATTACCAGCTATTAGTATTCGTGGAAAAGATATAACAATATTATCCCTGACATTTATTCGCTATAACACTATTGCCAGATGGTTGAATTACATCCGTCATGCACAATTTGTTGTAACAGATTCATACCATTGTGTTATTTTTAGCATTCTCTTCAAAAAGAAATTTGCTGTTATAGCCCATAAAAAAAGGGGTATTGCTCGTTTAGAAAGCTTGCTTAATTTGCTTAACCTTAAAGACAGACTGTTTAAAGACGAAGAAGCATTCATGAATTCCAACATATGGAATCAGGAGATAGATTTTAATCGGGTTGAAAATATTCTCGAAATGGAAAGACAGAAATCATTAGATTTTATTACAAATTCATTAAAATAGTTCTATGGTGATGTCGCTTGTTCTGTCAGTAATTATTCCAGTCTATAACGTAGAAAAGTATATAGCTCGTTGTCTGGATTCTCTTTATGACCAAGATCTTGATGAGTCAAACTATGAACTGATTATCGTAAATGATGGGTCTTTGGATCAATCAATGATCATCGTTGAATCCTATGCAAAAAGCCATCAGAACATCCAAATTATCAATAAGAAAAATGGCGGTGTGTCTTCTGCAAGAAATATAGGAATTCAACAAGCTAATGGTCGGTATTTGTTGTTTGTGGATTCAGACGATGCTGTTGAAAAAAATAGTTTAAAGACGGTATACGCTCAACTAATGAAGGAACACGTTGAAGTGTTGATTTTAAATTCATTTGAGATAAAAAATAACACTACGGACAAAGTAGAAGTCTATCCTTTCCCTCAGAATCTGTCTGATAAGATTATTTCCGGAGTTGAACTTTTTCAAAATGGATATCTTGGTAAAGGCAGTGTTTGGGGAGCAACGTTTGAAAAACAATTTTTACTTCAACATGAAATAGCCTTTTCTGAATCCATTATTAATGGAGAGGATACGCTTTTTATGGCTTTGAATTTTGTATATGCCACAAAAGTTAAACATGTAAGTATTGATTTTTACCATTTGTATCATAGGATTGGAAGTGCCTCTCAATCATGGAATTATAACAGAATCAGTGTCATGTATAATAATTTCATTCCCTTGAAGATATACATTGAGAATAATTCATTAACCAAAGACCAAATGGAAATATTGAATTATCATATTTATATTACTATTTCAACTATTATTAATAAATTCTTTTCAGTTAACCGTTTAAATAAGTATGGTGAATTAAAACAAGCTATTGTAAAAAGTGGTTTTTATCCAATTAAGATAAATAAGTTGAATCAATTAAAATACAAAATAAATCTTTTGAATTTCTCCTTTGATTTATATTGTTTGCCAATTTTTTTCAGGCAATTACTAAAGGATATTTTAAAAAAATAATAGTTAATCAGAATCATGATCCAAACCTTATTTATTTACATATCTCTATTGGTTATAATGGTGTTTTTAGCTTCTTTATCCGCAAAAATAAAGGAAGATGATGGTACCTATTTATTTAAAAATGCTCTGAATGGACCTATTCTCTTTTTAATGGTTTTGTTTTCTGTTGTTTTTGGAATGAGATACAATGTAGGAGTCGATCATTTGGCATACTTAAAAGATTATGAGACATTAAAATTGTTTAACATACCTGCACGCGACACAGAACCAGCTTATACACTAATCTCTAATATTTTTGCACATTTTTACTTGCATTTTTCCTTATTTTTCACCTTTTTAGCTTTTATTCAGATCTTTATTTTGTATTTGACATTTAAAAACTACAGAGATGTTTTTCCTTATGTTCTGATGACTTTTATGTTAGGTTGTGTGTTTTTAACTTTCATGAATTCAATTCGTCAGCAGATTGCATTCTGTTTTTTTATGTACTCCATACAATATATTCGTTCAAAACAACCTTTTCACTATTTTACGTTTATCTTGTTGGCATGCCTTTTTCATAAAAGTTCCATTTTATTATTTCCTATCTATTTTTTATATGTAAATAAGTCTTCATATTTTAATAATCTTAAACTTCAGTTTATTTTATTGATTATAGCATTGATCATTCTTAATGTGAATGTATTTGAAAACTTGTTCAATTCGTTGGATACTTTAATGATAATCTTTGGATATGATCAGTATATTGATATGATCAATAAAGATGATAGTCTTCTATTCTCACTTGAAAGGCAACGAGGTGTTGGGTTTTATGTAATATTAATGGTCGATATTGTGCTGATTTTGAATTCAAATAACATAAAACAGTATTTTAAGGATACTATTTTCCCCATTATATATGACATATATTTTTTCGGAGTAATTTATGGTTATATTACTAATGGAAGTATAATACTGAGCAGACCAAATGACTATTTTTTAGGGTTTAAATTTATTGTTGCTGCATTCAGCCTTTTATATTATTTTCGTAAAAAAGAAAATAGCAAAAAGGATAAAATGTTATTTTACCTGTTAATAGGACTTTATGTTCTAATTTTTGCAGGGTCTATGTTTAGAATGAAAGAAAATACTGCATTCTTTACCTTTTTTTGGCAAGCAGGCTAATATGATTTAAATTGTAGGTGCCCTGTTTTTAAATTAATATAATACTATTTAAAATAATGAAATCGATAAAAATTTGTGTTATTGGTCTTGGGTACGTTGGTTTACCTTTAGCCCGCCTTTTTTCTACAAAATATCCGGTTATTGGTTTTGATCTGAATAATGCAAGAATTGAATCTATAAAGAATGGAATTGATACGACCTTAGAAATTGATGATGCCACACTAAAAGCCTCATTAGTGAGCCAAATACCGGAATACAATGAAAAAGGATTATTTTGTACGAATAATTTGGAAGACTTAAAAGATTGTTCCGTTTTTATTGTCACTGTTCCAACCCCAGTCGATGAGCATAACAGGCCAGATCTCACTCCGTTGATAAAGGCTAGTGAAACAGTCGGGAAATTGATTTCAGTAGGTGACGTGGTTATTTATGAATCTACTGTCTATCCTGGTGTTACTGAAGAGGAATGTATTCCGGTTATTGAGCGTATTTCGAATTTGAAATTTAACAGTAACTTTTTTGCCGGATATTCTCCTGAGCGTATTAATCCTGGAGATAAAGAACATACAGTCGAGAAAATTAAAAAAGTGACTTCCGGCTCGACTCCTGAGATAGCCGATTTTGTAGATGACCTGTATAATTCTGTTTTAGTTAACGGTACTCATAAAGCAACTTCCATTAAAGTAGCTGAAGCTTCAAAAATAATTGAGAACGCACAGAGAGATGTCAATATTGCATTTATGAATGAATTGGCCAAGATTTTTAACGTGATGGGTATTGATACCAACGATGTAATAGAAGCCGCTTCTTCAAAATGGAATTTTATCAGGTTGAAGCCTGGATTGGTGGGTGGTCATTGTATTAGTGTTGACCCGTATTATTTGATTCAAAAAGCTCAGGTATATGGCTATCTGCCACGCATCATGTCTGATGCCCGTCGTCTGAATGATGGCATGGGTGATTATGTGGCTCATCAAATCATCAAGTTGATGAATAAGAACGGTATTTTAGTGAAGGATGCTAAGATCCTTATTCTTGGAGTGACATTCAAGGAAAATTGTCCTGATATTCGTAATACCAAGGTGGTGGACATCTATAATACGCTTTCGGAATTTACGTCAAATATTGTGGTCTATGATCCTTGGGCAAACCCGGAAGCTGTAAAAAAAGAATATGGAATTTTAATTAAGTCATCAGATTTGGATGCTCAGGAAAATGCTTTTGATGTCGTGGTTTTGGCGGTTGCACATGATGCTTTCAAAAATAAGAATGTACGATTGTTTTTAAAGGGACAAGGCGTGGTGTTTGATGTGAAAAACGCCCTTCCGAAAGAAATGGTTGATGCAAGACTTTAATATAGAAAGGATGATTGCTCAAAAGATATGTTGCATTTTTAACTTTGGAAGTATTTACAGAACGGCCATTTTTAAATTGATGGATCAGGAGCTGGGCTGTGATTTTTATTTGGGAGATGCGCTTCCAAATAATGTAAAGGCAATGGACTATAGTTCGCTTGTCGGCTTCAGGAAGAAACTTAAAAATATCTGGCTTTTTAGAGATTTGTATTGGCAAAAGGGATCCATTGGCATCCTTTTTAAACCTTACAAGCATATCATCATGGAGGGTGAGCCTCGTTGTTTGTCGAGTTGGGTCGTCCTGATTCTGGCGAAGATAATGGGTAAAAAGACATACCCCTGGACTCATGGATGGTATGGGAGGGAATCAAAATCAAAAAAAATCCTGAAGAAATGCTTTTTTAGCCTTTCACACCACATTTTCCTCTATGGAGACTATGCCAGAGAGCTGATGATAAAGGAGGGCTTTGCTGCCGATAAATTGTCTTGCATTTATAATTCATTGGATTATGATAATCAAGTGGCAATACGTAATGGATTAAAAAGTACGAACATTTATTCCGATCATTTTAAGAATAATGATCATAATCTGGTTTTCATAGGGCGTTTAACAGAAGAAAAAAGATTTGATTTATTACTGAGTGCACTTTCGATATTAAAAGACAAGGGCAGGAACTTCAATCTGACCCTTATTGGTGATGGCGATAAGAAAGAAGAGTTGATAGAAATGGCAAAGAATCTTGGGTTGAAGGACCATGTCTGGTTTTTTGGTGCCTCTTATGATGAAAACAAGAATTCTGAGTTCCTATATAATGCTGATTTGTGTGTTTCTCCCGGAAATATTGGTCTTACAGCTATGCATGCTCTGATTTTTGGGACACCTGTCATTACTCATAATAATTTCCCCTATCAAGGTCCTGAATTTGAATCTGTTGAGGATGGTGTGACAGGATCTTTTTTTGAGTATGAAAATGTTGATTCATTAGCAGATAGTATAAAAAATTGGTTTGACAAACTTTCTGACAGAGAAATGGTTCGAAAAAAGTGTTATGAGGTCATTGATTCAAAATATAATCCTCATTGTCAAATCAATCTTATGAAGGAAATAGTTCATGATTAATATGTGCCATATATGACAGAAATAGATAAAATAAGACTTTATTTAAGAAATGTCACTTTGGACTTTTTGGGTTTATTCGCACGTCCTGCAAGTGGAATTCATATTCTGAACGGTCACATGATTGCGAGGTCGAATCCTCGGATTGATATTTTTTTAGATCAATTGAAAGATCTGAAAAATGTGGCCGATTTTATCAGAATTGAAGACGCTGTAGACTTGATCAATAAAAGGGTAGAGGTGAAGGATACCTTGCTTGCCTTTACTTTTGATGATGGTTTTGAGGAATGTGCAACGATGATAGCTCCGGCTTTGGAAACTTATGGAGTAAATGGCCTTTTCTTTATCAATCCCAACTTTGCGGAAGGAGATGAGCAGTACATTGATAACTTCACTGAAAACATTGTTATGACATCCGGCAAACGTCCGATGAGATGGCCGGACATTATTGATCTGCACAAACGAGGGCATGTTATTGGAGCTCATACGATGGATCACAAAATGATTAATGAGTATGATCTGAATGCATTGGATTATCAGATTGGCAATTGTAAAGCAGTGATTGAAGATAAACTAGATGCGCCTTGTGATTATTTTGCTTTTCCTTTTGGCCGTTTGACCGATGCCAATGTGGTTTCAATAGATGTGGCCATGAAATATTACAAATATATTTTTAGTCAGTCTGATTACAAAAATTATTTTTCATACGGCGGTAAAGTTATAAACCGGAGGCATTTCGAACCTTATTGGCCGGTAAATCATGTTAAATATTTTATAAGCCATCACAAGCAGTTTTTATAAAAATGGCTGAAAAAAATTGATTATATTTATTTAATAAAATAGTACGATGAATAAAACACTTAAAAGAAAAGCCAAACACTTGTTTTTGAAAATGAAGGGCGATTATGCTTTTCTGAACAAGAGTATTAATTGTGAATACAAATGGTATGGGAATTTCTACGGCGGTTTTTATGTGAATCCCACGATGCTTGATGAGCATTCTATTGTATATTCTTTTGGCATAGGTGAAGACATCTCATTTGACAGGTCAATAATTGAAAAGCACCATTGTCACGTTATCGGTTTTGATCCAACACCCAAATCAATTAACTGGATTAAAAATCAGGAATTACCACTCAACTTTGAGTTTCTCAACTACGGATTGAGTGAAAAAAGTGGCTTGTTTGATTTCTATTTGCCAAAAAATCCGGATTGGGTATCGGGCAGTATGGTTATACAAGATAATTTAGATGTCAATGAGAAAGTCAGTGTTGAAATGAAATCATTGGACGATATTGTTCGTGAGCTGAGGCATGAGAAAATTGATTTGTTGAAAATGGATATTGAGGGTTCAGAGTATAGTGTGATTGACAGCATCCTCAATTCAAAAGTACAAATCAATCAGATTCAAATAGAATTTCATGATCGGTTTTTTGAAAATGGTAAAATGAAAACACAACAGGCTGTGGCGAAGTTAAAGGAACGTGGATATGAAATATTTGCCGTGTCTTCTACCTATGAGGAAGTCTCATTTATTAATAAAAGCATTCAATAATTCTCTCCTTATTGTTTTGTAGCTGAATAAATCATAAAAAATATGGCTTTACGATTATTGCAAATAAATACAGTCATAAAATACAATGCTACTGGCTGGATAGCAGAAGAAATAGGTCAGATGGCCATAAAAAAGGGGTGGGAGAGCTACATCGCTTATGGAAGGTATGACCGGTCGAGCCAATCTAAACTGATCAAAATCGGAACGGCTTTTGATGTTAATTTGCATGTTTTGAAGAACAGGCTATTTGACAGGCAAGGTTTCGGGTCAAAACATGCTACAATGGAGTTGGTGAAAAAGATTGAAAAAATAAAGCCTGATATCATTCATCTTCATAATCTTCATGGATATTATTTGAATATTGAAATTTTATTTGATTATCTGGCCCATACAAGTATTCCTGTGGTTTGGACTTTTCATGATTGCTGGCCATTTACCGGACATTGTTCTCATTTTGATTTTGTGGGCTGTCACAAATGGAAAAAGGAATGTTTTTCTTGTCCGCAAAAGAATCAATATCCCATTAGCCTGTGTATGGATCATTCTAAAAGGAATTACAGGGATAAGTTGAGAATCTTTAATTCTGTAAAGAATCTTACCATTGTGCCGGTTTCTATGTGGTTGTCAAATTTGGTCGGTGAATCTTTTTTTAAGCACTATCCACAACAAAATATCTATAATGGCGTTAGCCTAGATGTGTTTGCTCCTCAAAATAATGCAAAGGTTATTAAGGAGAAAACCGGTGTCGGAGATCGCCTGATGCTTCTGGGAGTGGCTTCAGTGTGGGATTCTTTTAAAGGCCTGAATGATTTTTTTAAACTTAGTGAGCTGATTGGAGAAAATGTTGTGATGGTATTGGTTGGATTAAGCGACGAGCAGTTAAAGAAAATGCCCTCCAATATCATTGGCCTTTCGAGGACTGAAAATGTGGCTCAACTGGTTGAATTGTATTCAGCAGCGGATTTGTTCTTGAATTTAACATACCAGGATACGTTTCCGACAACAAACATCGAGGCTCTTTCTTGCGGTACACCAGTTCTGACTTACAACACTGGTGGCAGTGTTGAAGCGGTATCATCCGATACTGGTTTTATTGTTGAGAAGGGAGATTTGTCGGGTGTTATGGCTGTTATTGGACTTGTTGAAGAAAAGGGTAAGTCTGTTTTTGTTAAGGTCTGTAGAGCACGTGCTGAGGAACTTTTTAATAAAAATGAGCGGTATAATGAGTATTTTGGACTTTATGAGAAATTGCTTTCTACAAAAAATGATAATAGTACTATATGAAAATATCACTCATAACTGTAGCTTATAATAGTGCTGCAACCATAAGGGATACGGTTGAATCTGTTTTGAACCAGACATTTCCTGATATTGAATATATCGTTGTGGATGGATTTTCGAAAGATGATACGGCTAGTATAGTCAAAGAGTATGAGCCAAAATTCAATGGACGTTTACGCTTGATCAGTGAAGAGGATTCCGGTTTGTATGATGCTATGAATAAGGGCATTCAAATGGCTACAGGTGAGATCGTCGGAATTATTAATTCAGATGATTTTTATCATCGGAACAATGTTATTGAAACTATTGCCAAAGCATTTGAGGATCCTGCTGTACAGGCGACTATAGGAGATGTACGATTTGTTAATCCAAATAATCTGGATAAGACGGTGCGTTATTATTCTTCCAGAAAATTTTCACCATGGCGTTTTCGTTTTGGCTTTATGCCTGCGCATCCATCATTCTTTACGTACAAAAGCTACTTTGATGAATTTGGATTTTATCAGACAGATTACAAAATAGCGGCGGATTATGAATTGCTGGTCCGTTTTTTATATACCCACAAATTAAGATATAAATATTTGCACGTTGATGTTATGAAAATGCGCACCGGAGGATTGAGTACCTCCTCATTGAGGAACACTATTCTCCTTATTAAGGAGGATTTCCGCGCATGTAAAGAAAATGGGATAAAAACCAACTACTTTCTTTTGTCTTTCAAATATTTTGTGAAGGTCTTTGAGTTTGTTATCACAAAGAAATAAAGGTAAGTCTATATTTTGATACCATAAAATGCTATTTCTTGATTCCGGCGCATAAAGTGCTGATGTTATCGGGGAGGGTACTCCATTTTTATGGTATTGTCTAAACCAAATTTAGGGTAAAAATCAAAAGAAAGAATATTTGGATGAACAAGATTAATATATTTCTGTATGTAATTCTCCTTAAAATAAAATTGACTACATGGAAATGTTGCCGCTAAATTTGCATACCGTAATAGATTTGAATTTTCTTGTTCAATCAAATTGGAATACTTTGGAATATCTTCAACAAAATTCATTTCATTCAACGGTTTATTATTTGGATCTGAATTGTTCATACTAACCATTTCCATTGTGTATGGCTCATCTGTAATATGGAACCCCAAATTGTTAAAATCAGAATTATTTAATGAATTTAAATAAGTAGATCTATCAATATCTGATTTATTATTTTGTGATGTTACCGGACAACAATGATTCTAAATAAATTAAATAAACTTTGAAAAAGTCTTAAGTTTTATAATAAATTTTATTCGTATCTTTGGAGTCAGAAAATCTTAAATAAATTGATGACTCTATACATACAAATTCTAACAGCTTTCTTACTCAGTATGCTGTTAGTTTATATCTTGATTCCTGCCATTGTTCGTCTTTCCATCGCAAAAAAACTCTTTGACATTCCCAATGCACGTAGAGTCAACAAAACTGTTGTTCCAAATCTGGGTGGAATTGCACTTTTTGCCGGAATAAGTATTGCCACTTTATTGTGCATTCAAAATATGGTATTCGTTGATTTTAGGTATATCCTGGTAGCAATGATTATGATGTTTTATACCGGGCTTAAAGACGATATATTGATGATTACGGCCAAAAAGAAATTTATAGTTCAACTACTAAGTGCAATCATTCTTATTATACTTGGAGACATTCGAATTACAAATCTTCATGGAGTATTCGGCATTAATGAAATAAAGTATATTTATAGTTTTATATTGAGTCTTTTGGCTATTGTGGCCATTATCAATTCCATTAATTTAATTGATGGAATCGATGGTTTAGCTGCAGGTCTGGGCCTTTTTATTTCTGTGTTTTTTGGATCAACTTTTTTTATGGATGGGCATTATCAGTATGCAATCTTAAGTTTTTCTATTACCGGTAGTCTAATTATGTTTTTGTTTTTTAATGTTTTTGGAAAAACAAACAAAATATTTATGGGGGATACAGGGTCTCTATTATTGGGGGTTCTTTTTTCCGTAATGGCTATTAAATACAACGAATTTTCAATCACTTCGACCAACTTTTTATATGCACCTGCATTGTCTTTGGCTGTTATTTCAGTTCCTCTTTTTGATATGGTTCGAGTATTTTGTGTCAGGCTTTTTAATAGAAGGTCACCCTTTAAGGCTGATATGATCCACATTCATCATAAGCTTTTAAGATTGGGCTATTCTCATATGAAATCGTCCTCTATTATCATCTTTTTAAATCTGTTTATTGTATGTCTGATTTACCTTTTGAGAGACCTTGATATTCATTTTTTAGTGGTTCTGATTGTCTTAATGGAAATGTTTTTTACCATGTTGGCAGATATTGCACTGAGTCTCAGAGGTAGAAAATAAGAATTTTCATACGAAAGCATTGTAAGCATTCGGTAAACCCCGTCTTTCATCTGTAAAAATAGAGCCTATATTTTCAGAGAATCTCTTAAATTTTAATAGATCTATTACAGATTTATAAGGTAATTTTGATAGTATCTATGGTACCACAAATTCGGTAATAATACCGAAAATATCGCCGAAGAATGCATACATTACAACTTCAAAAAATTATTCCGATAACGAAAAACATTTCCATTACGAATAGTCTGCACCTTTATCACATATAAACCCTTTGGAAGATGTGATACCTTTATCTGAAAAATATCATTATTTGAGCGAAACATTAACCTACCTTCCAAATCGTATATTTCTACCAATTGCAAAGAACCGAGATAACTCAAAGTCAATATATCACGTACAGGGTTTGGATGAATAATCAGTAACTCCTCAGATTTTAGAGTCATACTATCTGTGTATTTGCTGAGACCGTCTAAAACAAGAACCAGACCAGTACTTCTCTTTAAATCGGTTGTAACCACATATCGATCCACCGTTTTAATAATTTCAACAAAGTCCGTCAAGCTTACTATTCCTTTACACATCCTAAAAGGAATTTCCAAACTAATAGGCGAAGTCGCCAAATCTTTGTATTTTTCTTTGTTGTAATTCCTGAAATTAAATCTAATTGTATCCCCATATTGCTCTTTATTGAAGGAAACTTCATGATACAAATTCTCATATTGCTCTCCCTCCTTGATTGTTGCAACCCATATTACCCCAGAATCAACATAACTCTTTACATAGTTTAAGGTTTGAATAAAAAAATCCTTCTTCATCGGGCTAAAACCATTACCATCAATGCCATGACCCGAAAACAAAAGCATTTCCCCATTCTGAATTCCTGCATCCACATATTTCATGAAACCTTTTATCGTCAACTCCGAATTCATTGGTAAAACCTGATGAGATTGGTACTCTGAATGATTCCGTATAAACAAATAATAGCCAAATGCAATTTTGGTACCCAAACTACTTTTAATATGATGAGGTTCCGCAAAGCTGACACATTCTGCACCAATCGCATTTTCAATCATTTCTTTCGATTTTGAAAGTTGAAAAGTATCTTCTTCAGCGTTCGCATTATTTAAATCATAATGCATCACCGTGTGACTTCCAATTTCATGTCCCCTGGAAAAAATAGCTATCAAGCTATCAACCAGCATATTCATAGATATAACAAAAAAAGTACCCTTATAATTGTATTGATCTAATATTCTAGCTATTTCATTGTGTGATGTATAATTGTCATCAAAAGAAAAATTGGCACACGTTTTAGCACCACCTTTCCATTTGCTGATTTTTATAGACTCTAAAAGACCCTTTAAAGTAGAATCCTGCAAAGCCCTGGGATAGCCACTATCGTTGGATTGCCCTATAGACCTGTTGTAAAGAGTATCCCTTTCCACCACATTCTCAAAAGTGTTCCACTGACTGGCCTTTTCAAATAAAGACCTTAAACCAGCCGATACCAACAATGTGCATCCTTTTTTGTCTACATCATAAAAAACATCAATAGAAGAACTTAAATCGATTGGTTCTTTAGAATAGACCGAAATGGAAGTTAAACCTTTACAACCCCAAAAAGCATTTTGTCCCAAAGTCTTTACAGATTTTGGAATGATCAGACTTTTTAATTTTCCACATGATTCAAAAGCACTGCAACCTATCGAAAAAACCGAATCCAATAATGTCAGATTCTCCAGCCCCGAGCATGCAGCAAAAGCATAATTACCAATAGCCTTTACATAATTGGGAATGACGACTCGACTTATTCCCGAACACCCACGAAAAGTAAAATCACTAATAGACACGATTGAATTGGGAATGACAATACTCGTAAATCCACTACAATATCCAAAAGCCCCATTTTTTAAAGAAGTGACAGTTTCAGGTATAACCAAGCTGCCTGTTAAATTGCTACAATGGCTAAAGGCACCAGTCCCAATAGAAGTGATAGACTCAGGAATAACTAAATGGCCGCTTAATCCAAAGCAATCAGAGAATGAATAATCCCCAATGGAAGTCACTGAGTTTGGAATGACTAAACTATCAGACAAACCACTGCATCTGAAAAAAGCATAATCCCCAATCGAAGAAACATTGACAGGTAAATAAATCTGTCTAAGAGATTTTTTATTATTAAATGAATTGTCAGGGATTTTATCAGAGGGATACAAAAAAATATAAGGTGTTGTGCCATCACTTCCATTGTATGCTTTAATGGCCACTGCACTCATATCCAAAACAGCAAGATTTGTCAACTCATCACGAATGTATTTAACATCCCGCGCGTCAATATTACCAGTAAGTATAAGGCTTGTAACTGAAGTCTTTTCTACTGATGAAAGCAAGACAGGAAGCGATCCTGGAATATCAACATTTATTGTAATGGCTTGCATCATTAAAATGTTGAATAAATTCAAAATACAGATCAATAACACTCTCATATTTTAATGAACTATTGAATAAATATACCTCAAAAACCTCATTAAAAGAAGTAAATACAACTTTTAAAGATAATTCTTTTTTAGATAATGATGATAATGATGAAATAAGAGTAAGAATTCGGTAAACCCCGTCTTTCATCTCTAAAAAAAAGATCCCTGATTTTCAGAGAATCTCTTAAATGTTCATAGACCTATGATAGATTTATGATGCGAAGTTAGAGATATCCTCGGTTTTAGCTTTGAAGGAGGGGAGAGTTAAAAGACGGGGTTTACCGAATACTTAAATTTCATCAATGTTGCTCTGTGTCATCAGAAACGTTTTTAGTCAAAAAATGTTCTACTCGGCTATCTTGATGTTTGATGAATCTATCATTTTTCAGATTAAAATTTTGGGCGAGAACAATTTGATACCTTTAATTTACTCATCCTTAACGCACCGAATGGAATAACCAATAAGATTTGCATGCATTCGGTTCCATAACTGTCCATCACCTACAAAGTCAAAAAAAGAACCATTGAATGATATATACGAATTATTGCCATTAAAACCAGTACAGGTTATAAATGAGCTGCCTCTAGCATTAAAATTCCCATTATTGGATCTACATCCTGATGGAAGTATAGTTAAACCATAATTATTTATACTTGTATTATCAGTCAAAGTCGATGAACTCCAATCAGCACCTCTATATTTTAATGTGTTACTACGATCATATATTATTTCCAACCATTCATTATCAGTAGCTATATGCCAACCTAAAGGGGCAATACGACGTGCGTCTTGGATGGTACCATAACCATAGAGAAGTCCATATTTAGCAATTGAGTCAACGTTATTATCGTTATTATATACACAAAGTCCCCGATTCTCCATGCTTATCAACGGTTCATCAAATGCCCAATCTTCTTTATTTACAATACATGGAATGGGGTCACCATTTCGGTATCTGGTGACACGTAAATTTTCAGCCATCCACTGATGCTTACCTATAGTTATGGTTTTATAGATATTTCCATCAATGTCTTTAACTGTGTCATACTTCAAAACTGGGTTAAAAGTAATTGCATTTGGAATATTGACGGGTGAAGGTGGATAGATTTGATTAATAATCGGAGTGTAAAATATGATACTGTCCACTTCAGTTTTTATGTTGTATTGTTTTATGATAGCTCCTGATTTCATTATGTATATGGTATCGTTTTGCGCTTGCAACAGGCATATATTCAGGCATAATCCTATGATGATTATAACTTTTTTTTTCATCGTAATTAATTGTATTAACTTGAATGATATGTTTCCGAAATCCATTGGGTATTTTGAGCTAAGGAACAAAAACAATGCGAAATCCTAGATTGTAACCAATATAGCTTGCATCCATGAAAGTACGAGAAGCAGATCGGCATTCTTGAGCACGGGAAGCATATGAACCTGGACGAAATACACGGTTCGGGCCTGTTAAAGGGCCTGTGGGGTCAGTTTGAGGTGTAGTCGGTGAGGTACCAAACCTATCGTTACACCATTCTGCAGCATTACCATGCATATCGTACAAACCGTAAGAATTTGGAGGATAAGATCCAACTTTTTGAGTTGAGCCTGGACTTGTTGAAATAATGTTGGTGCAAGAACCGTATGGATTTGACCAATCATAATTGGCTTGCGTGTTACTTAAGCAATCACCCGTGTTAAATGGGGTGGTCGTATTGGCTCTGCAAGCATATTCCCACTGTGCATCGGTTGGTAAAGAACCGCCAGAATAAGTAGCAAACTCAGCAGCTCCGTACCAGGTTACCATTATTACAGGATGGTTTTCATAACCTGCTACAGGTACCCATTGGTAGCCGTTGTAATGTAAGCCCCAATCGTGACTGCCGCTACTTTCAAAAATCAACGTCTGGGTTGGATATGCTCCGGCTGTATATAATCCATTTTTAAGTATGCTTTTTGCATTCAAAAATGCGGCATATTGGGCATTTGTTATTTCGAACTTGCTCATACGGAATGCACTGAGAGTTACTTGGTGTTCTACTTCTGTACTTTCACGCCCCTCTTCTGTATTGGAGCTACCCATGGTAAAAGTGCCGGCTGGTATGAATTCTGATTGTAACTCAAGAGTAATGACTGGTTTATTATTTGGATAGTAAAAGATAATACTGTCTACTTCGGTATTTAAATTGAACTGCTTAATTATAGCTCCCGACTTCATAATGTACATGATTTCATTTTGAGCTTGAAGCAAATTGGCACATAAGAATAGTCCTATGATTGCTATAATTGTTTTTTTCATGGTTCTTCTTTTTAAAGTTTTATGAATTTTGTTGTTTTTGTTGTTGTTCCGTTGATTACCTTGCATATATATAACCCTTTGGTCAGTGCCGATACATTCATTTGAAAAATTTTATCGGGTTTGTTTATCTTTTCTTTATAAATTACTTTTCCATCAAGTGATACTATTTCTATCAAACATTCTTGACTTCCTGCCATTGATAGATTAATGTTTATTAAATCAAAGCGCACAGGGTTAGGGAATAACTGCAAAGAACCTTTCGGAATTTCAATATTTTGAACTTTGCTGTTTGAATCCGTAAAATTCAAATAACGAAGGCTGCTGAATGCATGGGAACAGGGAATACCTGTATTTTTACAGACTACAATGCTATCCGATGTAAAACTTATTTTTCGGATGTTATTCAAGGGATATGTAGTTTGCGCACCGCCTATTTCCCTGACATTCATAGTTTGTGCTTGTAGAACAGTCAGCCCAAGTCCTAAATAGATTACAAGAATTAATTCCAATTTACTGAACATAATTTTTCCCTCCTTATTCTAATTTTTTATTATTTTTTTTAATTTTTTTCCAATCTTAAGTAGATAGATACCCGAAGAAAGATTTGACGTTTGAACGATAGTTTTATTATTCAAATTTCCATGACAAACTACCTGACCAAATAAATTCAGAATTTCAAAAGTAGATTGACCATCCTGATTAATTATTAATTGATCTTTCACAGGGTTTGGAAATACTTCGATATCGTTGTTTTCTGCATCCGGGTCGATTATTTTGTTGGTTGCAATGTTGGATCGGGATGAATTATACGATACCAAGTTGGTCTGAGCTGACTCTTTTGATTTTTGCAAATAAGATTTTACTTGTGATGGTGTGGTTATAGTTGGACTAATGACTTCCAACTGATAGAAAACATCACCAGAGGGAGCAGAGATGTCACTATATTGAGTACTGGATCCCGAAGTAGCATCTAAAATAGTTAAATTTGAAGCATTGGTTCCTCTATAAATAGTATAGGATGAAGGTGTAAATCCATAGTATGGTTCCCAGATCAGATTCCAGGTGTTGTTTTGTCCTTTATTGATCGATAAATGCATCGTTTTATGTGGGTCACTTAATGGAGATTCTATTCCATTTTTGTCAAATATTGATATTTTGTATTTATTTGATTTTACATCGGGGATAGACGAACTATCAACAAACACACTTAAATCGTTGTACGACACTATTCCTATATTTTCATAAACATCACTTTTGCTCGTTTCCCTATAAATGGTGTAATAATCTATTCCTATTGATTCCGGTTTATTCCAAAAGACCATGTTTTTATTTGAACTATTTACGCTAACGATGCCTATTTGAGGTTTGTCCATAGGTAATATTTTAACTGAAACATAATTTGTAGCTATACATCCATTTGGTGTAGTCACAGTTAAAGCATAAGTAATTTCACTTGTTACCGTAGCCGTAGGATTTGCTATGGTAGCATCACTTAATCCAGTAGCAGGTGACCAAAGATATGTTAAAGTGCCAGTGCCGGCATAACTTATTAAAGCATCTAATGAAACAGACTCCCCACAAATAACCATTTTATTTGTAATTGTAATGACTGGTAATTGATTAACAGTAATTGGTAAAGAAGAAATAGTACCATTTCCATTTTCGTTGAGACCCATAACGGTAATTTCACCTGATGTCGCAGAATTAGAGTAATTTACAGTTATACTATTTGTTGTGCTTGTTCCGGTTATTCCATAGGGTAAAGTCCAGATATATGTTGTTGTATGATTAATGGTTGGAACTGTATACGTTACATCACTCTCACCTTGACAAATCGATGTGTATCCTGAAATTGTGCTGGCGGCTGATGGTAAAAAAACGGTTTTAAAACTAACTTGATTTCCATATACCGTTTCTTTCCCATCGGTAGCAAAAGCTCTGACGTAATAAGTTAAACCTACTGGCAGGTCAGATATTTTATTGTTGTATGCACCCAGTTTTGTTGTTGCACCATTGTCTACTTTTTGATCTGCCGTAGTTGGTGAGCCGGTTGTGTTCCAACAAAAACCATGAGCCGTTACTGGAGAGTCGGTTATCAAATCAATATTTGCGTATAAAATGACTGTAGATGAATCTATTCTTGCAAAGGTTTTTGTTGTAACTGTCAAAATATATTCGAACATATTTGTGAAATTACTCCAACCTGTTGCAGTCTTGTAGGCGGAAATTGAACCGACGGGAACATATACCGCGTTGGGAATCATAATCAAGCTGGGGCTACAATAAATATAAAGATAAAAACACTCATAACCTAGCGTTGGTGGAATGCTATTCAAGCATCTAATAGTTTTTAATTGTGTGCAATTGTAAAAGGCACACTCACCTAAGGATGAAACCGATTCTGGGATAGTAATGGATGTAAGACCTTTGCAACCGTCAAAAGCATATTGACCAATGGATGTTATGGAATTGGGTAAGAATATTGTTTTTAAGGATTCTTTTCCCTGACTTGCCATTAAAAAGAATGAACCATAAGGCATTTCATTTTCCGGATAAATTTCCTTCTCTACTGGCTGACCTAACATTGTTCCATCTTCTCCTTTGTAAGCCATGATATTTACCGCACTTATATCCAGTACAGCCAGTACTGGCATTTCATCACGCATGCATTTCACATCACGAGCATCTATCGAGCCAGTTACTACAAGATTTGTAATGGTTGCTTTTTCATTCGAGTTAAGTATGCTACTAAGAGTGCCAGCTGCAGTTAGGTCTATGGTTTTAGAGACCTGAGCATTCACCAACGTAGTGAACAGAGTTAAAAATAAGATTGGTAGAAGCTTTTTCATAATGATGCTTATTTAATGTTTTATAAAGAACAGTCGTAAAAAATAATAATAATTGTTTTAATTTTTAAATTATCTATTTGTCTATAAGTAAATTGTCAGTTTGGGTTGGTATTTTGTATCCCAATATATAAATTTTAGTGAAACCAGTGATTTTGACTTTAAGCCACCCCATCTTTGTTACGCCTCCTAATGCTTTTCGAAATCCAATATATCTAATCTCATCTTTTATCCATTCATTATATATTGAATTATGTGGTTCTGGATACATATAATATACTGAATATGTTAACACTAATTGTTTATTTGAAAAGTTAGAATTACTATACACCCTATCCCCATAATGATAAATAGTTGGATGTGAATTAGTATCTACTGAGTCAATTGAAATTTCATAGCCATTTTGTGCTGTTATATATATTACATTCCAAGTGCTATGTCCTTGATCTATATATATCCTGAAATGAAGATCTGGAATCTTATCGCCATCTATATCATAGTCATCAGGAAAATTAGGTCTGTCTTCCCAGGAATAATAATTTAAATTTACAGTGTCATTTACATAGAACGATTTGGTTACAGTCTCTGCATTTTCACTATTTGAAGATGTAAGATTGACTGTTTTCAATCCAGGAGTATTAAATTGGTGCAACGCATTTATTTCAGAAGAAAATGTCCCATCCCCAAAATCCCAATGAGCATTTGTCGAAAAAATTGATTGATTTGTAAACGAAACCATATCCCAAATTTTGATATTATCCATTGGAATAACACTAAAGACTGGAAAAGGTTTAACAGTCGAAATTTTAATCACTTTACTTATCTCCCTCATGAGCTCCCCGTCAAATGCCTGAAGTTTTACATTATAAGACCCTGAATGATTATAAAGATGTTTCGGTTGGCTCTCAGCTGAAACGACACTGTCCCCAAAATCCCAAAAATAGGTGGTAGCATTTTTCGACAGATTCGTAAATTGAATGGTATCCATAAAGCTTAAGGAGTCATTATTAACAGAGAAATCAACAACAACGGTGTCTTCAGTAATGTTTTTGTTGCAACCGAATAAAATCAATACTAAGGACAAAAAGAAGATTGAATTTTTCATGTAAGACCAAATTTTTAGATGGAATTACAAATATAAAATTTAAATCATAATAAATATTAATATTTATATAATTAATAAATTGAACATTAATTCTTTTTATTTCATCCTTTTTATTGACTCTAATTACCTGGAGCGGCTGGGTGAGTTGTACCCCGCTTTAAGTGTCAATGACAAAAAGCTTTGCGCTTATTTGAAAATGGGATTGTGCTCCAAAGACATTGCACCTTTGTTGAACATTTCTTATCGGAGTGTCGAGATGAGCCGTTATCGTTTGAGACAGAAAATGGATATTGATCGAAATGTGAACTTGACGGAGTATTTACAAGGTCTTTGATTGATGCACCAACTCAATTAACTGCCTGAATTCTCTCTCAAAATTGGGTGTGAAAACATTTTTACCCAATTTGATTTTGATGTCGTGCAATTTCCAGAATTTACCTTCCGTTATTTCTGATGGATCAGGTTTGATTTTACCGTTGTAGATGGTATAAAAGGTGTGCACAAGCTCGTACTCCCTGTCTGAACGGAATGGATATTGAAAGGCCGGGATTGGTTTAAAGTCCGTTATATCAAGTTCTTCACGCACTTCACGCGTGAGAGCCTCTGAAATTTCTTCACCGTAATCTACATGACCACCTACTGAGGTATCCCATTTACCTGGTTGGATATCTTTGTTCATAGCTCTTTTTTGCAGGTAAAGTTCACCCGTAGTGTTGAAAACATGTAGATGAACCACCGGGTGTAATAAGAAAGAACTGGAATGACACTCATCCCTGGTTGACTTTCCGATGATATCACCTTTTTCGTTCACTACGGGGAAATATTCAATTGGATGCATCTTTGAACTGGTTTTTTACAAAGATACTTATTTTTGGATTATTCCTAAATTAAGACCTTTAAACGCTTATACTTTAAACATTTTATTATAAATTTGAATGTATTTAAAAAGTTGTTAACAAACTTTGTGGTGAGTAATGAAAAAATAAAGAAAGCGCTGAATATTAAGAGGTTGCCAGTTTCGACTGTCGATGGCCTTACTAAAGCCATTCAGAGTTATAAAAATCAAATAAACGCGATATAATTATGCAGATAATTCATAATGCTTTGTTAAATCGTCTGTCAGGTGAGGCATTGAAAAACCCAAGAAGACGCATGAATTTTAATTTTCATGAAAGTGCTGAATCTCCTTCTCAACGGATGTTGAATGCCCTGGAACTTGGTACCGTGATGCCTGTACATCGTCATCGGCATACCGCTGAGACCTATGTTTTACTGCGGGGTCGTTTAAGAATTTTATTCTACGATGATGCCAGGGTCGTAATAGATTCAGCTATTTTAGATTGCTCAGAAGGAAATTTTGGTGTGAATATTCCTTTGGGACAATGGCATTCGCTGGAGGTTCTGGAAGCAGGAAGCGCTATTTTTGAAGCCAAAGATGGACCATATTCACCACTTACGGATGAGGATATATTAATTTAATAAAAAGAACTATGAGTAACATGAAAGAGTCTCCAAGTATGGAGAATGCAACTGCCAGGGATAAGAAACCCTCTGTATTTTCAAGGTTTGTAAAAAAGCACCCGGTCTTTATGACCATTCTCTGTGGTTTACTGGTGGTAGTGGTTGTGTATTTTTGGAAAGAAGTGGAGGGCAACATGAAGAGAAAGGCAGTTGTTGAAGCTGCCACGACACAATTGCAAGAGACCAATAAAAATTTGTTAATGCTTTTTTGCAAACCTCTTGTATGGAACGTGCGTTCAGAAATGTTGCGGGGAAACATGGAACAGGTGAATTTGCTTATCAGCGATCTGGTAAAAGAAAAACATTTCCAATACATTCAATTGGTAAAACAAGATGGTATTGTGTTTTTGTCTACCAATAAAAAAATGGAAGGACAGCCAATAGAAAATGAAAATCTAAAGAATGCGTTGAGTTCAGATTCAACGGTGGTTATACAAGAAGAGGGCAATTTGATTTTGTTGGTTTCTCCGGTAATGGGTTATGATAAGAAATTAGCAACATTGGTAGTCAGCTATTTACCTGAATCTTTTACTTATGATATAAACTTGAAATAATGGATTCGGGGAGTTGATTTAATACTGGTTTAGTGTTTCAACTATTTGGTTCCAATATTGTTATATGTTCATGAGTAAGTTTTTAACTTAAACTATTTGATATCCATGAACCAATTTATTCGGAAATTTTTTCTGCTTTTCTTCTTTCTGGAGCTATTTTTAAGTTTTGATGCATCCTTTGCGTCCCCCAAAAATATACCTAAGCCTCAAATTGATACACTCAGTTTTGTGGTATTTAAGGGCGTGGTGGTAGATCATCACACAGGTTCACCGCTGGCATTTGCCTCCATACTGCTAAAAGGAACCAACATTTCCACTGTAACTAATACAGAAGGCTCTTTTTCATTGAAAGTACCCAAGGAAATTCAAAGTGGAATTATGGAAATTTCATTTTTAGGTTATAAGACCAGAACTGTGCCACTTGATAATCTTGTGAACGGTCTTAATACGTTTGAGCTGGATGCTTTAACGTTGGTCTTGCCGGAAGTCAGCATTGTTTTTAGTGATGCCGCATCTTTGGTTCGGGAAGTGATAAAAAGGAAAGGGGTTAATTATTCGGTTAATCCGATACTGATGACTGCTTTCTATCGCGAAACAATTAAAAAACGAAAAACCTATGTTTCCTTGCAGGAGGCTGTCGTTGATGTTCATAAATATCCGTATACCTCAGGAAAACAAGACTGGGCATCCCTCTATAAGGTTCGTAAAAAGACAGATTATCAAAAGTTGGATACTTTGGTCTTTAAGTTGATGGGTGGGCCTTACAACACTTTATTCGCAGATGTAATCAAAAATTCGGATGACTTCTTTACAGATAATATGGTGAACAATTACGAATTTTCATTTGATATGCCCACCCGGATTGATGACAGGACAGTCTATGTGGTTAACTTTAAACAGCGATCTACCTATTTGGATCCTTTATACTATGGCAAACTATTCATTGAAGCACAAAGTCTTGCTTTGATACGTGCGGAATTTAGTCTGAACCTCGAAAACAGAGAGGCTGCTGCTGATATTTTTGTCAAGAAAAAACCTATAAATGCCAAAGTTTATCCCACAAAATCATACTGTCGGGTAGATTATGTGGAAAGAGGAGATAGGTGGTACTTAAACTATTGCCGTGTAGAACTGGATATTTACATCAATTGGAAGAAAAAACTATTTAATACCTCTTATTCATCAACCATGGAGATGGCTGTAACAGACTGGACAGCATCGATTATGGATGACAGCTGGTTGAAGCCGAAAAACAAATTGAAAATCACTGCTGTTGTGGCAGATGAAGCTGCCGGTTTTTCAGACCCTGCTTTCTGGGGGGATTACAATGTTATCGAGCCTGAAAAGTCCATCCAATCTGCCATAAAGAAAATACAGAAACAGTTAAAGAAGAATTAATCAATCTACTTTATTTGAACCTTTGATTTAAATGATTGTTTGCAATCTGTATATCTTACCAGAATGATTCCAGGGCTTAATGACCTGATAGGAATGCTGTATTGCAAAAGGTTTTCTGGCAACGAAGATTGAAAAATCAATGTTCCACTCGATGAGAAAAGCTCTAAAAGTCCTCCTTTTTGAGTTGATTCAGGGAAATTCATAGTAAGACAATCTTTAACGGGATTGGAAACTATTCGAATATCGGTCTGTTTAGGTGTTGTAATATCGGATGTGTTTCCGGTTGAACGGATTTCCAGATTATCGAAACGAACGGTTGAATTGAAAGACCTGAATCCTGTTTTACCTGCTATAAACGGCTCCGGATCGGTATAATCAATGACAGGATTGGGGGAATTATCTATATAAACTTTGATATTGTCATCTTCCACTTTTACAGTCATGTTGTACCAAACGTTGGTGTTGTAGGTTCCGGAAGAGGTAGCCAAGGTTGTCCAATTGTAATTGTGTTTTCCCAGGACACACCCATTGGTGCCCAACGATACAAAATAGGCTTGCACAAAATCCGCTCCTGCCTGAACGTCGTTACCGGCTCCACCCAAGGATGGATTGCTTGCTCTGATTAAAAGCCCTCCGTTAAAACCTGCCTGGTAGTTGATGTCAACGGACGCAATGTAGTTTGTATAGGCTGATTTCATCATGCATTTTCCATATCCATTAGAAATTACTTGTTGATTTGTGAAATTCCAGGTACCGTCGTTGTAACTCCAATTTGAGTTAAAGCCGGTCTGATCAAAATTTTCCACAATGGGAAGTGTTTGAGTTGGTGATTCTACAAAACGCATGGTGTAGAGATTTACTGTTCCTTCCAGCACTTCAATCAATAAATCCTGTTTTCCTTCTGTCAGGGAGATTCCTTCCAGTATTTTAGTTCTCCAATTAGTAGCACCACCTGTTGCCGGTAAGTCTATTACGACAGATTCAGAGGATCCAATTTCTGATATTCGAATCTTGCTGGCCGTTGTGGAAGCGTATTTAAGCCCCATATTGTACGTTGATGAGGATTTGACCATAACTGCATATTTTAGCCATTCGCCTTTCTCTTCGAACACATAATAGTCCCCTGATGTGGATTGTATGGTTTCGACAGAGTCTGTTCTCCAGGTTGTGCCTTCAGTATTCGATGGTGTCAGGTCGTGATATGCAATTCCTTCTCCTCCATTTTTGTATAAAGCTGCGTCAATGGTGCCTGGCACTGGTTTATAATCATTGAAAATGCCACTTCCATTTACCTTCCGGCTGTAAGCAATAGGGCCGAAATTCACGCTTGATTTGAGGGAATAGTATCCGATTTTTCCGCTTGGCTGGTTCAGAGTCCATGTTTTTTTCAACATTCCATCTACGAAAAAAAGATGTTGTGCACCTGTTCTTTCCAATCGGATACAATGTGATTTTTTATAGTCGGTTACACCTTTCAAATTATAAGAAGTAGCAGTACCCCAAATACCATCTGTTTGAATTTTTAGCTCTAAGGTATTTGTTGCGGAATGGAAAACCGCTGTTCCGTAATTCAGGTTGTCGGTATAGTTGAATACTATACCAAAAGAGGAGCCTGTAGCAGCATCCAATTCCTGAGCGTTAAACTCTGCCGTGAAGTAGTCTCCGGTTTGACCCGGTGCAAGTGCCAGGTGTACCTGGTCTGAATTAAGATCACTTGGTATCAGGTTTAAAGCATTACCGGTAACTGTCCATGTCGCATTCGAAGTAAGCGTCCATTCCGGATTCAAAACGGAACCTTCAAAATAATCGGAGAAATCGGGTAGGTCGGGAGTCACTTGATTTGTGATTGTTGGCCCCATGACAATCATTTTGCTACCATTCCACCCAATTCGATCGAAATTGAGATGTCGAAAGGGGCCAACACCAAAATCACCTGCCAGATTGTGGTATAAAATGTAATGCGAATCGAGGTCTGGCCCTGAAACAATGCTTCCATGACCCAATCCTACCTGACTGCCTTCGCTGCTAAGAATGACTGGATTTTGTTTTTCCTGTGCCACGTATCCACTTATGGGGTTGGATGAAACAGCCAGATTAATCCGGTAACCTTTGCTTATGACATGGTTGCCTGTATAAATCATGTAATATTTCCCATTTCTTTTAATGACACATGGGCCTTCTGTCCAACCATTCATTCGCGTTTCACCTAGCACAACATCATTTCCGATGGATGTAGGAGAAGACATGGCGTGTCCATGAATGCCATCATCACCTGCATGGTAAAAATAGAGCAACCCTCCGTCATCCTTCAGGACAGATCCGTCAATGGAATGACCCAGGTTTTCTGTTACTCGTATAAATGGCCCTGTTGGGTTTTCGCTTTGAAGTACATAGTGCCCATTACCAAAGGGGGATGTGTACATATAGAATTTTCCATTGTAGTAAATGACTTCCGGAGCATAGGCGCATTTTGTGATGGTTTCAGTAGTACAAAGCCCTTTGTATGTCCAAGTCCTGAGATCCTTTGAACTCCAGCATTTAACGCCAGTTTCGCTATCCCGTGTGGAGCAATAGAGGTAATAATATCCGTTGAATTTAAGAATATAGGGGTCTCCGATGCCGTACAACGACCATTCGTTGGAAAGGATCAGGGGGTTCTTCCAGGTGGTCTGGCTTTGTGTTTGGAGAATGGATAAGGTGAAGAGGATGGTAAATAGTAGGGTTCTAATTGATATTTTCATGATGATGGATATTTGTATTTCAGGTGGTAAAAGTAGGGAAAAATATAGGTTTGGAAGGGTAATTTCTGGTAATTTAGTAGCAGGAATTAGTCAGGGTTTTGGGGGAAGGGGAGAAATAAACGTTTATAGGGGGACTTTTTTTGATACACAAGACATTCTTTTTCAGTTGTTGAAAATTTAAAAATAAGCTTTAATTATCAATACGATTATAATTGATTTAATTTGGTTTTATGTTTGGAATTTAAATGAATTGAAAATAAAAAAAATATAGAATTTTAGACATAAAACCACTGTCCTTTTAAAATCAAATTTTATTATATTAAACAAAACTGTAATAAGATTGTCCATGTTTAAAATAAGTTACTCTATTTTTTCAAGTACATATTTTAACTCTCTTTGTATAGTCAATTTTAATGTTTAATATGCTATTTATGTTGTCAATTGACTATAAATGAAAAATCCATCGTATACTTACTAAAAGCTATTTATAAAAATAATACTCCCAAAACTAATAAATTCTATTATAATGAAGAAAAACACAAATTTTCATTTATTTCTTATTTCATTAATTTCAGCAATGGGTGGGTTGCTTTTTGGTTATGATTGGGTCGTTATTGGTGGTGCAAAACCTTTTTATGAACAATTTTTTCAAATTGCAAATGAACCCTTGATGCAGGGTTGGGCCATGAGTAGTGCGTTAATTGGTTGTCTGATAGGTGCACTTGCCTCTGGAAAACTGAGTGACAGATATGGTCGTAAACCCATTTTGATAGCTGCTGCCGCTCTCTTTGTATGTACCTCCATCGGTACGGGAGCTGCACCGAATTTTACATGGTTTATCCTATTCCGACTCATCGGTGGTTTAGCCATCGGGGCAGCATCGAGCCTCTCACCGATGTATATTGCCGAAATTGCTCCGGCAAAGTTGCGAGGACGTTATGTTGCCATCAACCAGCTCACGGTGGTGCTGGGCATATTGGCTGCTCAGATTGTCAACTGGCAAATTGCCGAACCTGTTCTATCTGATGCAACGGGCGAAATGATCCGTCTCTCATGGAATGGTCAAATCGGTTGGCGACTGATGTTTATGGTCATGACAATTCCTGCAGGAGCTTTTTTTATATTCGGATTTATTTTGCCGGAAAGCCCACGTTGGTTGGCAGTTAACGGAAAGAGTGAATCAGCTTTGAAGATTCTGACCAAATTGGTTGGGGTTGAAAATGCGAAGTTGGAATTAACAGCCATTGAATCAAACATTCACTCAGAAGTAAAAGCAAGCTTTAAACAGTTGCTTCATCCATCACTTAGAAAGGTTATGATTATAGGTGTTGTATTGGCTATATTTCAGCAATGGTGTGGAATCAATGTTATTTTTAATTATGCTCAGGAAATTTTCATGTCAGCAGGGTATGGAGTATCGGATGTACTGCTGAACATTGTTATTACTGGAGTTACAAACGTCCTGTTCACAGTGGTTGCCTTGTATTTTGTAGATAAATGGGGACGAAAGGCCTTGCTTTTGTTTGGCGCTTTCGGATTGATGCTGATTTATGCGTTAATGGGTTCGGCTTATTATTTCCATATTTCCGGATTCGCATTACTCGTGATTGTAGTAATGGCCATCGCTTGTTATGCCATGACACTAGCACCTGTGATGTGGATCGTCATTTCAGAAATTTACCCGAACAGGATTCGTGGTATCGCTATGTCAGTAGCCACTTTTGCCTTGTGGTCCGCCTGTTTCATTCTCACTTATACCTTTCCACTGTTAAATAAAGATCTTGGAGCAGCCGGAACATTTTGGATATACGGTTTCATTTGCCTGTTAGGCGGAATCTTCGTAATGAAAAATGTGCCGGAAACGAAAGGGAAAACCCTTGAAGAACTAGAAAATGAATTGATTAAAAAATGATAGTTGAATTGTTATAAAGATGGAAGAGATCACCCAATATTTGATTAAAAGCACTGTAAACACAAAAGAAGTTCGTGCTTGGAGGGAAGAGATTGTACTGCCTACTTATGAGATAGGCAAAGAAGAAAAAAATCCAATCTTTCTTGAAAAAAGGGTTTACCAGGGAAGTAGCGGAGCTGTATATCCATATACGGTGGTTGAAAAAATTTCGGATACGAAAACCTCGAAAACGTATCAGGCCATTTTTATTGAAAATTACTACATCAAGTTGATGATTTTACCTGAACTAGGAGGAAGGGTACACATGGCATATGATAAAATAAAGAAACGTCATTTTGTTTACTATAATCAAGTGGTAAAACCGGCGTTGGTGGGACTTACCGGTCCGTGGATTTCGGGAGGGATCGAATTCAACTGGCCGCAACATCATCGTCCTTCCACCTTTTTACCTATCGATTCCTACATCGAAAAAAATGAAGACGGAAGCATGACCGTCTGGTGCAACGAAGTGGAGCGCATGTTTCGAACCAAAGGAAAACAAGGTTTTACGCTTTATCCCGATAAGATGTACCTGGAAATCAAAGTACGTTTGTATAACCGCACCCCTTTTCCGCAGACTTTCCTTTGGTGGGCTAATCCGGCAGTCGTAGTGAATGATTTTTATTATTCCGTATTTCCTCCAGATGTACATGCCGTTTTCGATCACGGGAAACGCGACGTGTCCGATTTTCCGATTGCTCATGGTGTATATTACAAACAAGATTATTCCGCCGGAGTTGATATTTCGAAATACAAAAATATTCCGGTACCTACTTCATATATGGCTATCCACTCCAAATACGATTTTGTGGGAGGTTACGAAGGCAATGACCGTGCCGGTTTGCTACATGTAGCCAATCACCACGTTTCACCGGGAAAAAAACAATGGACCTGGGGAAACAGTGACTTTGGTAAGGCATGGGACAGAAATCTGACCGACGAAGATGGGCCATACATTGAATTGATGACCGGTGTTTTCACTGACAACCAACCGGATTTTTCCTGGTTACAACCGTACGAAACAAAATCGTGGGAACAATATTTCATGCCTTATAGCGAAGTGGGTTATGTGAAAAATGCCAATAAAGATGCAGTTTTGAATCTGGATGTGAACGCTGGCAAAGCTTTGATTATCTTGTATGTCACAGCTAACAATAGAAATATATCTGTAAAATTAACTGCCAAGCCCGGGAAAATTCTTTTTGAAAAACAAATTGATATTTCCCCCGAAATACCTTTTAGTGCAGATGTCGAAACAGGAAGTTATAAAAGTGAAGAGCTTAAGCTGGAAGTTTTAGATGCCGCCGGAAAATTAATCATTAGTTATCAGGCTGAAAAACCAGAATCAAAAGAGCTTCCGGAACCAGCAAAAGCAGCAAAAGATCCGAAAGATATTTCATCCATTGAGCAACTATTCCTGACCGGTTTGCATCTTGAGCAATATCGCCATGCTACTTACAACCCAATGGATTATTACCTGGAAGCATTAGACCGTGAACCAGGCGACAGCCGCTGCAATAATGCAGTAGGTTTGCTTTTGATTCGTAAAGCGCAATTTGCAAAAGCTGAAAGCTATTTCCACAAAGCCATTGAAACGCTAACCAACCGTAATCCGAACCCGTATGATGGCGAAGCATATTACAATTTAGGGTTATGTATGAAATTGCAGGGTAAAAACGATGAAGCTTACGACGCCTTGTTTAAAGCCAGCTGGAATGCTGCATGGCAAGATGCTGCTTTCCTGTCGTTGGCACAGATTGATACATTAAAAGGCAATTATTCTCAGGCATTGGATTTAGTAGAACGGTCGTTGATTTGTAACTGGCACAACCACAAATCCCGTCAATTGAAAGCTTCGGTGTTACGTAAACTTGGAAGAAGTGAAGAAGCTATTGCATGGATTGAAGTTTCATTGAAAATTGATTATTTCAATGTTGGTTGCCAGTATGAGAAGTATTTGTTGACAAAGAATGAAAATGTATTGCAGGAATTGAAAATAATAACCCGTGGATGGGTGCACAATTATCTTGAATATGCACTTGATTTTTCGGCTGCCGGATTATTTGACGAAGCAAGTGCATTATTGAAAATCCAACTTGAGTTTGATGCAGATAAATACCCGATGATTTATTATGCATTGGGATATTTTGCCAATATGAGTGGGAAAAATACGAAAGCAAAAGAGTATTATCAGTTGGCAGAAAATTGTAAACCTGATTATTGTTTCCCGAACCGTTTAGAAGAAGTGCTCATACTTCAGGATGCAATTCAGACAAATCCATCAGGTAGCAAGGCCTATTATTTTCTGGGGAATTTTTGGTACTCAAAACAACAATACTCGGAGGCAGTTTCTAATTGGGAGAATTCCGCTGGGTTAGATGGTACATTCCCAACTGTTTGGCGCAATTTGTCATTGGCCTATTATAATAAACTGAATGAAAAGGCTAAAGCAAAGAAAGCACTTGAAAAAGCATTCTCATTGGATGAAACGGATGCCCGAATTTTAATGGAATTGGATCAGTTGTATAAAAAAATAGGAAAATCATATCAGGAAAGACTTGAATTTTTACAAAAGTATATTGATTTGGTTCAATCCAGAGATGATTTGAGCATTGAATATATACAGCTTTTCAATCAATTGGAAGACTTTAAAACTGCTAAAAATCTGATTGACAACCGCAAATTTCATCCATGGGAAGGAGGCGAAGGAAAAATCACCAGACAATATGTGCATTGCCGGGTAGAGCTTGCCAAAGAAGCATTGAAGAATAATCAATTCGCCGAAGCGCTGAAACTACTGAATGAAACAGACAATTACCCACATAATTTGGGTGAAGGGAAACTGCCAAATATAGAAGAAAACGATATTTACTACTATAAAGGATTGACATACAATGGACTTGGAGAAAATGAAAAGGCTAATACCCAATTTGTCAAAGCCACTATGGGCACATCCGAACCGCAACAAGCCTTTTTCTACAACGACTCACAGCCGGATAATATTTTTTATCAGGGGTTGGCATGGAGAATGCTTGGCAATTCGTCCAAGTCTGAGAAATGTTTCAAAAATCTCATACGACATGCAGAAAAACACTTTGATGACAACTGTAAGATTGATTATTTTGCCGTTTCGTTACCAGATTTGGCCATTTGGGATGAAGATCTTAATATACGAAATCTTATCCACTGTAAATATGTGATGGGATTAGGATATCTGGGCCAACAGGATAATGAAAAAGCGGCTAAATTATTTTCAGAGATTCTGGCATTGGATATTAATCACCAGGGAGCACAAATTCATTTGAAAATGTGTCATTAACAAAAATCAGACTGCCATTGAAACATCTGTCGTAAATAATAGCAGTATTGTCTTTTGGTGTAATTATAACTTTTAAATGAGACCAAATTACTATTTATTGGTGCTATTATTATCGAATTTACTGATCAACTGCTGTATTTTTGTTGAGATGAAAACACAAGACTAAAAGAATGACTTTGAAAAATGTAGAAATTTAGCAGAATAGAACCTTATAACAATACTTACATAAAATCACGTGAAGAAAATAAACACATTTATAGGTTGTCTGTTTTTATTGTCGACAACAATTTATTCTCAAAATTACAAGCTATCTTCGCCCGATAAAAAGGTTGAGCTGATTATCCAGAATGATTCGGTTTTGAATTATGCACTCATTTATCATGGAATAAAAGTAACCCGGATCTCATCACTTGGAATGACGTTCAATAATGGTACCCGCTGGGGTTATGGTGATAAAGTGATAAAAAAAACGATAAGTAAAGAAAATAGTCAGGTTAAACTGGTGACGGGAGGTTTCAAGGAAATCAACAATAAATATAATGAGTTAAAACTGACTTTTAATAAAGGTTACTCTGTTTATTTCAGATTATATAACGAGGGTATGGCTTATCGTTTTGAGGGTAATGGTCGTGTAACTGATTCTATACTGATAAAAGCTGAAAAAGCTGATTTTCGTTTGTTAGACGATCCTGCTGTCATTTTACCGGAAACTACTAATTTTACTGCATGGGAGCTAAGCCATAAACGGTATAATTCAATTTCTGAAATTGAAAATGGAAAATACGGTATAACGCCAATTTTGTTTGATAATAAGAAGCAAGGACTAAAGGTTGTAATTGCCGAATCAGATTTGAATAATTATCCCGGTATGTATCTGCAGAAGCAGGACGACTCAATGAAAGGTTTTTGGGCCCTGTATCCAAAAAAAGTCGAAATGGGAAGTTGGGGAAACTTCGTGACCGTAGTAACCGAACGAACTGATTTTATTACCCGCACAACCGGAGATCATAAATTCCCATGGAGAATCATTATTGTTTCAGACGACGATCGTCAACTATTGACTAACAATATGATCTTCTTGTTGGCCAAATCCCAACAAATTAAAAATACGGATTGGATTAAACCCGGAAAAGCAACCTGGGAGTGGTGGCATTGTGCCATTTTGGAAAAAGCCCCTTTTGAAAGCGGCCCTCACAAACTATCCACTCAGATGTATAAATATTATATAGATTTTGCATCTGAAAATAAATTGGAATACTTGCTGGTTGATGCCGGTTGGTCAAACTTGTTTAAACCAAACGAATTAAATCCAAAGGTCGATATCAGGGAGATAATCCGATATGGTAAGGAGAAGAAAGTAGGAGTATTTCTTTGGACAGTAGCTTCCACATTGATGAAATATCCGCACAAATATCTCGATTCAATAAGTAGTTGGGGTGCAGCCGGAGTTAAAATTGACTTTTTCGACCGGGATGATGCACAGATTATACCACAATACGAGGAACTGGCAAAAGCTTGTGCCGAACGAAAATTACTTGTTGATTTTCATGGTTGCAGTAAACCTACCGGTTTGAATCGCGCCTATCCGAATATTCTTTCTTTTGAAGCAGTTCGCGGACTGGAATGTTCAAAATGGGATACGTCAACAAATCCTGATTACAGACTTCAGTTTATTTTTAGCCGAATGCTTGCTGGCCCCATTGATTATACCCCAGGTTCCATGCGAAATTCCAATCTTCAGAATTTTAAACCCATTGATCCCGGATTACCGATGAGTTTGGGTACTCGTTGTCAGGAACTGGCAGAGTATATTGTTATTAATAGTTCATTGGTTATGCTGGCAGATTCGCCCGATGAGTATCGTAAATACCCTGATATTCTGCAATTTTTGTCCAAAGTGCCGACTACCTGGGATGATACAAAAGTGCTTTCTGCCAAATATGGAGAATATGCTGTAGTTGCAAAACGCAAGGGCAACACATGGTATGTTGCAGGAATGAATGCATGGGGCGAGCGTAAGCTAAAAGTTGATCTCTCTGATCTTTTCGGAAAGAATAAAGAAATTAGCATGTTTACATTTACTGATACCGACAAAAGTAATGAAAATGCGAATCTCTATCAGACAAACAGTTGCAAGATGAATACCAGTGCACCTATCGAAGTTTATATGGCATCTGGCGGTGGTTTTGTAGCTATAATTAATTTGCCTTGAAGACCTATTACTAGTATTAATTTACATGTAATATGTCCTTGTGAAAAGAATTTAAGGTTGAAGGTAAATGTATTAGAGTTTACCTGATGAGTGTAAGAATAATTGTTTTATAGTAATATTGTCCATATAGTAAAGGATTTATTCTATTGTTGTTGCTTTTAGGATGTCTTTACTTTGTGTATAGTTTCTACTTTAATAGAAATGATAAAGTTGGTAATTACTGATTTTTTTAATTTAATAAATTTATTATTTATGAGAAAAACACATTTACTTATTTATTTTCTGTTGCTTTTTGGTTGCTTGCCTGTAATTGCACAGAACATCAATATTAATGGGACAGTAAAAGATGCATCAAGTTCAGAACCACTGATTGGTGTTAGTATTATTGTAAAAGGTACCACAATAAGTACAGTAACTGACTTTGATGGTAATTACAGTTTGTCAGCACCATCAAATGGGACTTTAGTATTAACCTATTTAGGTTATACTCCACAACAAGTGACTGTGAACAGCAGGAAAAATATCAATGTCGCAATGGTAGGAGATGCACAAAACTTGGATGAAGTTATTGTTGTAGGAGTTTCTATGAGAAAAAGCGATTTGACAGGAGCTGTTGGAAGAGTTAGCGGCAAAGTATTGCAAGAAAGACCAGTAACAGATATTAATCAAGCCCTTCAAGGGCGTGTTGCCGGGGTTTTGATCAATTCAGCTGGCCGTCCGGATCAGGAAGCATCCATCAAAATTCGTGGTATCAATACAATTAACGGATCAACTGATCCCATTTATGTTGTCGATGGTTTAGTTATGGATAATTTTGGTGGTGGTTTTAAATCGATAAATCTGAATGATGTTGCATCTATTGAAGTGCTGAAAGATGCGTCGGCTACAGCTTTGTATGGTTCGCGTGCAGCTAATGGTGTAATACTTGTTACTACCAAGAAAGGTACTAAAGGTGAAGGAAAAGTGAGTTATGATGGATGGGTGGGTGCCCGTTCTTACGCTAAAATGCCAGCTCAAATGAATTCAAAGCAATTGTTTGATTTGCGAAAAGATGCTGCTGTTAATGGTTTTCAAGCACGTCATTCTAATGCTACCGGTGCAGAATTGCAATCATTTATCGACGATCGAGTAATGAAACCCTATGTAAGTGGGCAAAAAGGCAGTGGATTTGTGTTTGCTCAATATGAACTTGATGCATACAACGACCCTAATTTTCAAGATTACGACTGGTTGGGTGAAGTAACACAAAATGCTACTGAACAGAATCATTCGCTTAGTTTTTCTGCAGGTAGCGATGCTGGCTCATTCTTTATGAGTTTAGGATATTCCGATAAAAAAGGCTTGGTAAAAAACTTGGGTGAAAAAAACTACACTGGTCGTATCAATGCCGATTATAATATTAAAAAATGGTTGAAAGTAGGAACAAACACTCAATTTGCACATAACGAAGCCCAAATCTTCGATGATGATCAGGTATATTCAAATGCACGTGGCGCAAATCCAATGCTTCCTATCAGTAATGACTTGACATTAAACTGGGGTGGTTTTTACGACCAAAACTATTTTAATCCGTTGAATACGTTGAAGATTGATAATGATCGCAGGCGCAATCGTCTAATTTCATCTAATTTTTTGAGCATAACCCCTTATAAAGGATTTACTATTCGAAGCTCGCTTTCGATTAACTACGCTGAAGAAACCCGTTTACATTATGTTCCTAATGATATTCAACAGGCCATTCGATATGCTCATCATGGAGAGGCTACTCATACGCGTGATTATCGTATGAACTGGCAATGGGATAATACGATCAGTTATGAAAATACTTTTGGAAAGCATCGTATCAATGCTTTAATTGGTTCAAGTGCTTCCAAAACAAACCGCGATTATACTCAAGCAAGATCAAAAGGATTTAGCGACAATATGTTCTCGTATTACAATCTCGGAGCCTCCAATTTTTTAGATAGTCGCGAAACATATTCTGATTTTACAGGTTCTGCCTTACTTGGATATATTGCACGTGCCAATTATTCGTATGCCAATAAGTATTATTTGACAGCTACAGCACGTCTTGATGGTTCATCTAAGTTTGCGACCGATTACAGATGGGGTATGTTCCCTTCTATTTCCGCGGCCTGGAATCTGGCAGAAGAAAATTTTATGAAAAATCAATCATTCATTGAACAATTGAAATTGCGTGTTGGTTACGGATCGGTAGGTAATCAGGAAATTGCTGATTTTTCATTCTTAAACCTATATAATGCAAGTATTCAACAGGGAAATACCACCTATTTAGCTACAGATCGTATTGGTACACAAGATATTTCATGGGAGTCTCAAAAACAATACAATTTGGGAGTGGATATGGCATTTTGGAATAACCGAGTTCATTTCTCCGCTGATGCTTTCCGTATTTTAAACGATAACTTATTGATGACCATTGATTATTTTGAATCTACTGGTTATAAAAAACGTTTAGTGAATGTAGGTGCTATACAGAATCAGGGTATGGAATTTTCAGTAGATGTTAATGCTGTTAAAACGAAAGATTTCCAATGGAATGTTTCTACGAACATCTCTTTCGACAAAAATAAAGTTACCAGACTTTACGGTAAGAATACGGTAGTTTATAATTACGATGCCGATCGAAATTTGCAAAAAGAAGGAAATTTGTTTATAGGGCAATCGCGTAACACCATATTTATCTGGCGTACAGGTGGTATTGCTCAAGAAGGTGATATGGAAAAATTGAACCAAATTGATTGGGCAGGACTTAGTGTGAATCCCGGTGATTTGTATCCACGAGATTTAGCAGGACCCAATGGTACTGGCCCTGATGGGAAAATGGACAATCTGGACGACCGTGTAATAGTAGGTTCCCCAGACCCAAAATTCTATGGTGGATTTGCTACCGATATTACCTTTAAAGGAATTTCGTTGAATGCCGTTTTCAATTATTCTTACGGAGCTAAGAAGTTGAGCTACATTTATGAATCAATGACAGGAAGTACTGGAAAAGGTGTGGCTTCAATAGATTTGCTTGATCGGTGGACTCCTGACAATACAGATGCAAAATTTCCTCGTCCTATTACGAATGACCCATCTGATACAAGTCCTTCTTACAATACTTTCTCGGCTAGCAATATGGATCGTTCAGTACAAGATGCTTCTTATTTACGTCTTTCAGCACTGACTTTGTCATATAGTTTACCTTCTAAAGTAATCAATATGTTGAAATTGAGTAATTTAAGAATTTACGCTACTGGGTCTAACCTTTTCTGCTTGACTCCTTATAAAGGATTCGATCCAGAAACGGGCGATTGGTATCCACCAACAAAAATGTTTGTAACAGGTATAAATGTAACTTTTTAGTTACCAATGACACTATGATTAATTGACAAATAAAAATTAGAAATATGAAAAAACACATAAATAAAATATTGAACGCTCGTATCACCCCATTAAAGGGAGTTGTGAGTCTTTGTATTGTCTTTATTCTTACACTGTCATCGTGTAGTGATTTTCTAGACGTAATGCCAAAAACTCAATTGACCCAAGAGCAAGTGTTTACTGACCTGAGCGTATTGGAACCATCTGTGGATGGCTTGTATGTCTCGTATCGCAATGGGAAAGCCGGACGTTCCGGGTTTACATTTACATTACTCGGACTTGACGAATCTAAACAAGGAATTGTACAAATGATGGATGCCGGACAGTCCGGTTTGGATTATTACAATGGAATGTTGAATCCAGCTTCTTCACAGATTAGTGTAATGTGGGCGAATCGTTGGCCGGCTATCAATATGGCTGCAAAATGTATTAAGGGTTTGGAAATGATGATCGAAACAGAAACTGATTCAACAAAACTAAATCATTTGAAAGTTTTGCGTGCCAATGCTTGTTTTATGCGTGCCATGTCAATGTTCGAAATGGCCATGTATTGGGGCGAAGTTCCTATAGTAGAAGTAACTGACTTGAAAATACCTGAAGTTAATATGTCGCGCCGACCTTTGAGTGAAGTTTGGAAACAAATTTCCGATGATTTGACTTATGCATCTCTAAATCTGGACGCTGGTCAGCAAAAAGGACCGAGAGCAACACGAGGAGCAGCTATTGCTATGCTTGGAAAGGTATATATGTATGCTCAGCCAGAAAGTGGTTACCGCGATTTTAGCAAAGCACTTGGCTATTTTGAACAGATAAAGGATCAATATAGGTTGTCCAAAAATTATGCTACACTTTTCGATGAAATGTGGCCTAAACAAAATGAATTCCAATTGCCGGAATCTATTTTTGAAGTGAACTTTATATGCAACAGTTCTGGTCCAAATTATTGGCAATGGGATATGGGTTCACGAACATTAGCTGGTCTTAAAGAAGGAGAAGGATGTTATATTGGTGGCTATGACGTGGTTCTACCTACTGAATATGCCTATAAAATGAAAGCTGATGGTGGCGTTTGGGAAACAGGAGATAAACGACGTGAAGTAAGTATTCGTTTCGATTATACGTATCAGGGAGTAACATATACTGTTCCTTCGTGGGGTGCTGACGAGCTAGATCCACATATTAAGAAATGGGAGGATCGCCGCTTGGATAAACATGCACCTGCTTATGATGAAGTTAAGAAAGTTCCCTTGGATGAAGAAGTTACAAGTGGTTCCTCCATCTATTATTCAGGTAAAAATTATCTCTATATTCGCTTTGCAGATGTTCTGTTGCTTTATGCAGAATGTTTGAACGAATTAGACAGAACCCCAGAAGCATGTGATGCTGTAAATATTGTACGCAAAAGAGCTTTTGGTACCAATTATGCCGGTCATGAGTGGGCAGGTTTGTCCAAAGATCAATTCCGTATTGATATAATGGACGAACGCATGCGCGAGCTTTGCTTTGAAGGTTGGCGACGTATGGACTTAATCCGTACGGGAAAATTCAAGGAACTTATTCAAACCCGCAATCCTTGGGCAGCACAAAAGGGAACTATCAGTGATTACCATATGCGTTGGCCAATACCTGAAAAGGAATTGAATACAAATCCTTTTATGGATCCTGAAAAAGATCAAAATACTGGTTACTAATTACCAAGATGCGTGTGTGCCGAATACTATTTGCCGTTTTCGGCACACACGATACTCTTCACTTTTTTAAATAATATCAATAATGATTAAAAAAATAGTATCCTGTTTCTTCGTTTCTATTCTCTTTGTTTCTACGGTTTTTGCTGCAGAATATGATGTAGTTTCGCCTGATAATATGTTAAAAATCAAACTGAAAGTTGAAAATGGAACAACTTATGAGGTTTGGCATGGACAAACGCAGTTAATAAACTCATCGTCAATTGGTTTAAACCTGTCAAATGGAATGATTATTGGAGCTGGTACTGTTAAAAGCACTCAAACCAAAAGTGTAAATAATCAACTTGAGGTAAAAATAGGTAAAAACAAAACATTGACTGAAGCATATAACGAGTTGACAATAGAATATAATGAAAATTATACGCTCCTGGTAAGAGCTTATAACGAAGGAATTGCCTATCGGTTTGTTACAGCTTTGGGAGGAGAAATCATTATTAATAGTGAAGATGCGGTTTTCAATTTTACAGCCACACCTAATGTGTATTTCCCTGAATGTGATAATTATACAGGAACTGAGACGGGTGATAATGGGGTACAGTATTCCATTCAGGAAGGATACCGGAACTTCGAACGAGTTTATAATATTTACTCAGCGCCGGTTGCCCTGGGCGATAAATTTTCTGTCACTCCGGTACTGTTTGAAATTAAAGGTACTCCGTATAAAATTGTTGTTACAGAGGCTGATAATAATGACTACCCCGGAATGTATATGGAGCGGACTCCAAGTGGAGGTATCAGATCGATGCGAGGTAAATGGGCACAATACCCAAAATCAGTCATTGATCCGAATAACTATTATTCAAATCATTTAGTGTACGAACGCGAAAATTATATTGCAAAAACAGTTGGAACCCGTGTTTTCCCCTGGCGTGTGATTATTGCTACCGATAATGATAAATCGTTGTTGAACAATAATCTGGTATATATGCTTGCTGAACCTTGCCGCATTGTGGATCCTTCATGGATTCAGCCCGGCATAACAGCTTGGGAATGGTGGCATAAGGCTATGCTCGAAGGTGTTAATTTCCCTGTTGGAAACAAAAACCTGAGTGTCCAACTTTACAAATACTACATTGATTGGGCTTCGGAGAATGGTATCGAGTATATGACTTTTGATGCGGGGTATCAGGAAAGCTGGCTCTTTGAATTGTGTAAATATGCGAAGACAAAAAACGTAAAGATTATTGTCTGGACATGGGCAAGTAATGTTCGCGAATCGCCGGGCGACTGGATAAAGAAAATGAAAGTTTATGGAGTAGCAGGTGCCAAAATAGATTTTTTTGAAAGAAACGATCAGCTGGCCATGCGTTGGGGATATGATTTTGCGAAAAGGTTGGCTGATAGTCAAATGGTTGGACTTTTTCATGGCTGTCCCGTTCCTACAGGCCTTAACCGTACGTATCCAAATATATTGAATTTTGAAGCCGTCCGTGGTGCTGAAGATAATTTTTGGCGCAGTATTGTAACACCAAATTATCATACGCTTATTCCTTTCATCCGTTCAATAGCTGGACCGGAGGATTATACACCCGGTTCGATGCGCAACAAGACAGCTGCTGATTTTTATCCTGTAGATAAAGACAACACCGTGCCTATGAGTATGGGCACCCGCTCACATGAGTTATCCATGTATGTTGTATTTGATCAGTGGTTGGGTTACTTGTGTGATTCCCCAACTGAGTACAACAAATTTCCGGATATTAAAAATTTTCTTTCAAAAGTGCCTACAGTTTGGGATAAAACAGTTCCTCTTGATGCACAGCTCGGAAAGTACATTTTAATAGCAAAACAAAAAGGAAATGACTGGTATGTTGGAGGTATGAGTAACTGGGACGCAAGAAGTTTAACTGTTAAGTTTGATTTCTTAAAACCAAATACTGAATATCAGGCAGAAATCTTGAGTGACGTTCCTGAATCAAGCATTGAACCTACAAAATATGTTTACAAAACTATGACGATTACTTCAACGGATCAATTGACTGTAAATATGGCACAAGGCGGTGGTTTTGTGATTTACTTAAAGGATATGACCCTAAATGGACTCGAAAATAAACATATATCGGAAGATATCTCTGTTTCAGTGGATCAATCGTCAGCCACATTACGGCTATTTTCTGAAAATCAGCTTCAATCAATTCACATTTACGACATTTTTGGAAAATGTATGTTGAATAAAAATTGTCAGAATAATTCTGAATCAATAAATATCTCCAGTTTGATAAAAGGAGTTTATATCGCGGAAATAAAAACAAAAATGAATATTTCAAAAGTTAAGTTTATCTATTAATTATCAATGTATTATTAATCAACTAAATTTTTTTATTATGAAAACAAATTACTTTTTATTAGGTGCAGTTCTTATACTGAGTTGCTTTTCTTCTCAAGCGAAAGCACAAACTCAGATTGATGGAATTGCCTATGACACTATTACGATTAAAGGAGTAAAAGTAGCTCAAACAGTATCGCTTCCAAAAGATGGAGATACGGATGTTCGTTATTCGCAATCAACAATTGTTATTCCTGCTACGGTAGATCTTTACGGTACAACTTATCCAGTAAAGAAAATCGGTGATAGCTCCATGCGCAATAATAACAATTTGACTTCTATTACTTTTCCCGATGGCCTTGAAATTATCGGAAACTCTTCGTTTGCTTCATGCGAATATTTGCCATCAGTAGTTCTTCCTTCTACCGTAAACTCTATCGAAGATTGGGCATTTTATGGAAATAAAGCTTTAGCGAGTATTAATATTCCAGACGGTGTACCGGCTATGACAGAACATACATTCCAGGAATCCGGTTTGACGAGTATCGTTTTACCCCCAAGCGTAACAAGTATTAAAGTTTGTGCCTTTCAGAATTGCACCAAACTAGCTTCTATTAATCTTGAAAACATAACTGAAATAATTGCCTGGTCAATGTATGGTACGGCTTTAACTTCAGTACATGTTAATAATGTATTAAGTTTAGGAGATTGTTCCTTTTCAAAAATTCCTACACTTGAAAGTGTTGTATTAAACAATGTTGGCGAAATTGGAGACTGGAGTTTTCAGGATTGTGTTAATTTAACCTCAGTAACACTTAGTGGAACAGAAATGATTCAATCAGGTGCCTTTTCGGGTTGTACATTACTAACATCTCTAAGATTACCATCGAGTGTTGCATTTATTGCCAATTGGTCTCTTGAAAAATCTGGTATAACATCAATGTATGCTTCTTGGGCTAACCCATTGACTGACGTAATCATTGAAGCAAATGCTTTTGGTAATGGTGAAGTTATTTTCAAATGGTATGTTCCAGAAAGTGTATTTTATGGTTGGGAAGACTTTTTCTTAGGTTATCTGGTTGAGTTAGATAATTCCACTGCAGTTGCAAATCTTAAGTTAGAAAATGGCAACGTGTTCTACAACTCTGGTAAATTAAGCTTAAATAATATGGCTGGCTACAGAGTTTCTGTAATTTCTGTTGATGGACGTTCTATTGCTAACTTTGTTGTTGAAGGAAATAATTTTAAAGCAGATTTGAAGTTAAATGCCGGTGTTTATGTGATAAAAGCAACAAACGGTAATAAACCAGCAACTGCAAAATTTATTGTAAAGTAATTTAAGCCGGAATCTGTTATTCAAAGAATTATGTTCATGCGTTTGTACACAATTAGCTGTACAAACGCATGGCTAATTTATTAGTATCCAGTAAATAATCTATTAAAAATAGTTCTTGTACTAAAGCAGATTTTAAATGCTATATTTATTACCAGACAAATAGGAGCGGAAGCTGATTGAAATTCACAATACCAGATAAACCCAATAAAAATGGGGAAACACTGATTTTTAAGTACTATTAATCATGGCTAAAAAGGAAGGTTTTAAAGGAGAAAGATCGATAATTGTTCCTGCTTCAATTGTCCAAGATCTGAAAAGTGATTTTTTCGGAAAGGACCTTCATATTACCCATATTGGATATTACCCACAGGCTTACTTTCATTTTAGAGAGCGAAAAAAAGATGAAGTCATTCAATTTATACTTATTTATTGTATTGACGGAGAAGGCTGGTTCGAGCTCAATGGAAAAAAAGAATTGGTGAAACCTCATCAGTTTTTTATTCTACCAAAAGGAAAAGCGCATAAATATGGCAGCAATCGGTTAAATCCCTGGACAATTTACTGGATGCACTTTGATGGGGAGAAAGCGGCATTTTTTGCTGATGGTTTCGATCATCCCACTAGTATTTCGCCCAATTCTAATTCCAGAATCCAGGAACGGCTTCAGCTTTTTGAGGAGATTTTCAATACGCTGAGTAAAAATCTGAGTATGAATAATATATATTATTCTATTACCAGTTTGTTTCACTTTTTGGGTTCTATGAAATTTTTAGGAGAATATCGTGACAGCTTGGAACTTATGACAAAAAAAACGGATATAATTGATGAAGTGATACATTATATGCACGAAAATATTGAGCACAAACTCACATTAGTAAATCTAGCAGAACAAGCCGGTTTATCATCGTCTCATTTATCGCTGTTGTTCCACAAAAAAACCAGTTATTCTCCTTTACAATATCTAAACCATCTCAGAATTCAAAAAGCATGTCAACTTTTGGACTTTACTGATATGAAGATTAATCAGATCAGTCCAAAAGTTGGTTTCGAGGATGCATTGTATTTTACACGTATTTTTAAAAAAAATATCGGAATGTCACCCTCCGAATACCGGAAGTTGAAGAAGGGATAACGTTGCATGAAGCACCTTACCGTAAGATTGTCCATAAAATAAATAAATTATTCTATTTTTCTACTTTTCATTTTTCTATTTCTTTGTAAAATTAATAATGAAGTCTCTTTCGACTGAAATAGAACCAAACAAGATATCAACAAATGATATTAAAATTATAAATATTGAAAAAATGACGAAAAACACGTTCCGTAAATTACAAAAGCTGACTATTTTATTGTTAATTAATATGATCTCGCAAGTTGCATTTGCACAAACATTAGTTCAATATTTAGACGATTCAAATAAACAAATTGAGTGGAAAATCAAACCTCAAATAGAAGTTGGTTCAGACAGCATAAATATACTTCAACCAGAATATAATACAAGCAGTTGGGTTAATGCGGTTGTTCCCGGAACAGTTTTTAGTTCTTATGTTTATGCCGGCTTGGAAAAAGATCCAAACTTTGGCGATAATATTTATAAGGTTGATAAAACAAAGTATGACCGCAGTTTTTGGTACAGAACCGAATTTGTTGTCCCAGAGAACTTTACAAAAGAAAAGATAGGATTGAATTTCAAAGGAGTTAACCGCAAGGCGGATGTTTATCTGAATGGAATAAAAATTGGAATTCTGAATGGTTTTATGGATAATGGTAAATTCGACATTACCAGAATTGTACATAAGCAGAAAAAAAACATACTGGCTTTGTTGGTTTCAATCCCCGAAACTCCGCTTGCAAACTATGGTAGTCCGACTTATATTTCAAGTGCCAGTTGGGACTGGATGCCTTATGTTCCCGGTTTAAATTCAGGCATAACTGATAAAGTATTTATTAGTAACACCGGCTTTGTGGTTATTGAAAATCCGTGGATTAGAACACTCTTGCCAACCAATGCCCGTGCGGATTTATCTATATCGGTCGGAGTTCGGAATGCATCTTCAGCATATCAAGAAGCTGAATTGAGTGGAATAATTCAACCGGGGAATATCACTTTTACGAAAAAAGTCGGAGTGGAACCTAATCGTGTTGTGGAAGTTAAGTTTGACAAAAAACAATTTAAACAACTTGTCATAGATAATCCAAAACTTTGGTGGCCAAATGGATATGGTAATCAGAATCTGTACACTTGTAATTTTCAGGTGAAGGTAGGTGAAAATGTATCTGATTTGAAAAAAATAACCTTCGGAGTAAAACAATATACGTACGATTCAATTGGTGGAGTTTTACATGTGTCAATAAATGGCAAAAGAATTTTTATTAAAGGAGGAAACTGGGGAATGTCTGAATATCTTTTGCGTTGCCATGGTGAAGAGTATGATACCAAAGTAAGACTACATAAAGAAATGAATTTCAATATGATTCGCAACTGGTTAGGGTCAACTACTGATGAAGAGTTTTACGATGCTTGCGACAAATACGGTATGATGGTTTGGGACGATTTTTGGTTGAATGCAAACCCTAATTTACCATCTGATATTCATTGTTTCAATGCAAATGCAATTGAAAAGATACAACGTTTCAGAAATCATCCGTCTATTGCCGTTTGGTGCGGAAATAATGAGGGTTGGCCGGAACCTCCATTAAATAATTGGTTGCGTGAAGATATTGCGACCTATGATGCCGGCGATAGATATTATCAACCCAATTCTCATGAAGGAAATCTTTCAGGAAGCGGACTTTGGGGTAATCATGATCCGAGATGGTATTTTACAGCTTATCCTACCAGTATGGGTGGTACTCCTGGATGGGGTTTGAGAACCGAAACCGGAACTGCCGTATTCCCTAATTTCGAAAGTTTGAAAAAATTTATGCCGGAAGATAAACTATGGCCAAGAAACGAAATGTGGAATCAACACTTTTTCGGACAATTGGCTTTTAACGCAACTCCAGACAATTACGATGCAAGCATTGCTGAACGTTATGGAAAACCAAGTGGAATTGAGGATTATTGCCGCAAAGCGCAGTTGCTGAATATTGAAACCAATAAGGCAATGTATGAAGGTTGGACTGACCATATGTGGGAAGATGCATCCGGCATTATGACCTGGATGAGCCAATCGGCCTATCCATCCATGGTTTGGCAAACGTATGATTATTATTATGATTTGACAGGGGCTTTTTGGGGAGCTCGTAAAGCTTGTGAACCAATTCATATACAGTGGAATCCAGTAAATAATTCGGTTAAGGTGATAAATACAACCTCAAAAGATGTTGATGATCTTGATGCTGAAGTTTCAGTCTATAATACCGATGGGAAAGAGGTGAAATTATTGCATAATACAAAAATAATTGATGCTCATTCCAATACTGCAACAGACTGTTTTACAATTGGATTTAATAAGAATCCTGTAAATTTAGCTCTTAATAAGAAGGCTTATGCATCGTCGACAGCAACAGGTCAACCATCTGATGTTACTGACGAAAATGGAAGTTCACGTTGGGCAAGCAAATCATCAAATAATGAATGGATATATGTTGATCTTGGTAAAGTGGAAACTGTTAATGGTGTTGGATTAAATTGGGAAGCAGCTTTTGCGAAATCATACAAAATTCAAGTGTCCAACGATGCTAAATCGTGGGAAGATGTTTATTCAACCACTGAAGGTTTTGAAGGCTTAAAACATATTGATTTTGATGAGGTAACAGCGCGCTATGTACGAGTATTGGGACAAGAAAGAGGTTCTTGGTGGGGCTATTCATTATGGAATTTCGAAGTATATGGTGGTGGCTCAAAAAATACTGAACTAACCGATGTACATTTTATTAAGCTCAAACTGAAAGATAAAACAGGAAATGTAATTAGTGAAAACTTATATTGGCGAGGAAATAAGAGAAGAGATTTCACGGCTCTGAGTAATTTGCCAAAATTAAATTTGAAAACTTCGATTGAAGTGAAACGGCAAGACGGTAAATGTTTTGTTCGAGCTAAAATAACAAATCCAATTAATTCTAAATCTGTAGCTTTTGCAGTTTGGGTTCAAGTTTTGAATTCTAAAACGAATGAGAGAATTCTTCCCGTGATAATGAGCGATAATTATTTTACACTTTTGAAAGGAGAGACCAAAGATGTTCAAATTGAGTTTGATGAGAATCTCATGAAGGCAGGTGAAACTCCAATACTTACCATTGAACCTTATAATAATTTTAAGAAATAATAAAGTCATGTTCCTATTCAAACGAATAATTTTAATTGGCCTTTTTCTCCATGTTTCTTTGGGCTTTCTTAAGGCTGCTGAAGATCTGAGCATCGTTGTTTCTACTGCCAATAACACCTTGGTGTTTAAAGTTGACAAAAACAAAAAATTGCGTCAGTCTTATTATGGTACTACATTGAAAAATAATGACATTAACGAGATTCAGACTGGTAGTTTCGATGCCTATCCAACATTTGGTACATCTTATTTGAACGAAGCAGTTCTGCGGGTGGTTCATGCCGACGGTAATACATCGACCGAACTGGTTTACGAGAGTTTTTCCACATGGAAAGTCTCGGATGATATACAGCAAACCGAGATTGTTTTAAAGGATACTTATTTTCCATTTATCATAAAACTAAATTTCAAAGCCTACCAAAAGGAAAATGTAATTGAACAATGGACCGAAATTTCGCATACCGAGAAAAAGGCTGTAACTCTATACAACTTTGCATCGTCACAACTTACTTTTAACCAACAAAATTACTATCTGACACAGTTTTATGGTAACTGGGCTGAAGAGATGAAAATGGAAGAAGTAAAGCTTACCAGGGGACTAAAAGTGCTTGATTCTAAGTTAGGAGTGAGAGCTACCGCCTATGCTCATCCATGTTTCTTAGTATCATTAAATGATAAAATGCAAGAAGATGCGGGAAATGTAATTGGTGGAACACTGGCTTGGTCGGGAAGTTGGAATATGACTTTTGAGGTTGATCAACTCGAAAATTTACATGTTCTTTCTGGTATTAATTCCTACGCGTCGCAATATACTTTAAAGCCTAAAACAGTGTTTAAAACCCCATCCTTTCTTTATACTTTTTCAGGAAAAGGTTCCAGCGAAATTACAAGAAACTTTCATCGTTGGGCTAAGCAATATGGTATTTATAAGGGCAATAAAACTCGTACGACACTGCTGAATAATTGGGAGGCAACGTATTTCAATTTCAATGAAGATATTTTAAAAGGAATAATAAAAGATGCAGCCGACATGGGGTTCGAACTTTTTTTGTTGGATGATGGTTGGTTTGGCGATAAATATCCCAGAAATGATGATAAAGCAGGGTTGGGTGATTGGATGGTTAACAAGAAAAAACTACCAAATGGACTTGGTTATCTGGTTAATGAGGCTAATAAAAATAAAATAAAGTTTGGCATCTGGCTTGAACCCGAGATGGTTAATCCGAAAAGTGAACTCTACGAAAAGCATCCGGATTGGGTTATTACGCAACCTAATCGTCCACTCGACTTAATTCGAAATCAACTGATTCTCGATTTGTCAAATCCCAAAGTGCAGGATTATGTTTATTCGGTCATTGACAATACCTTGACCGAAAATCCAGGAATAGCTTATATCAAATGGGATTGCAACCGTAACATTTCTAATTCCGGATCATTTTATGAGTCGAAGGAAACTCAATCTCACCTTTGGATTGATTATGTATATGGTTTGTATAATGTAATAAAACGTGTTCGTGAAAAATACAAAGATCTAAGCATGATGCTTTGCTCAGGCGGTGGTGGTCGTATTGAATACGGAAGTTTACCCTATTTCGATGAATTCTGGATTAGCGACAATACCGATGCACTAGACCGTATTTTCATTCAATGGGGCACCACCTATTTCTTCCCTGCTATGGCATTAGCGAGTCATGTTTCGGTCACTCCAAACCATATAACCGGCCGAACTACACCGTTGAAGTTTCGATTCGATGTAGCTATGTCAGCAAAATTGGGTATGGATTTGCAGCCTAAAGACATGAGTGCTGAAGATAAGGAATTCTCTAAAAAAGCCATTCAGGAGTATTATAAAATACGCGGTATTGTTCAGTTTGGCGACCTGTTTCGTTTATTATCGCCATACACAAGTACCAGAACTGCACTCATGTATGTTAGTGAAAATAAAAATGAAGCTATTGTATTTTCATATTTGTTGAAAAAAGCAATATCTGGCAATGTCCAACCCCTGATACTTAAAGGACTTGATCCTGAGAAAATGTACACATTGACTGAGATTAATAAAGATCCGAAATCATATTCATGGTTTTCGCCTCTGGAAGGAAAATCGTATTCAGGTGAGTTTTTGATGAAATACGGAATTCGTTTTACCATGTACAATGAATTTGACAGTAAGGTGATAAAACTGACAGCAAATTAACACACTTCTGTGATAACTAATGAAAATAGAGAAAAGACATTTTGGCTTTACCGATTCAGGAACTGAAGTTCTGTTATTCAGAATGGTTCATGAATCGGGAGCTTATATGGAGCTTACAAATTATGGAGCAACCTGGGTTTCAGCAGTCGTTCCCGATAAAGATGGTCGTTTTTCTGATGTAATCCTGGGATATAATAATCTCGCAGGTTATTTATCCGATACGGCTTATATGGGCGCCACTGTGGGGCGCTTTGCAAACAGGATTGGGAATGCGCATTTTACGCTTAATGGTCGTACCTATAAATTGGATTGCAACGATGGTGAAAATACGAATCATGGTGGTTTTTCTGGTTTTCACAAAAAGATTTTTGATTATAGGATAGAAGAAAATAAAGTTGTTTTCAGTTTATTCAGTCCGGATGGCGAAGGCGGTTTCCCTGGAAATCTGAAATTGAATGTGACTTATTCATTTTCTGAAGATTTGACGGTTACTATTAATTATTCGGCCGAATCGGATCAGGATACCTATCTGAATTTGACAAACCATGCTTACTTTAATTTGCGAGGTTCTGACGATATTCTAGATCATTATCTTTTTATTCCTTCCACCAAGATGTTGGTTACAGATGAATTTTTTATTCCTACCGGAAAAATTATTCAGGTTGATCATACACCATTCGATTTTTCAAAACCCAAACTAATTTGCTGCAATATTTTCGAAATCAATTCACAGTTAATCAATAACAAAGGCTATAATCATTGCTTTGACCTGGATAATCCACATTCTGATTGCGTCCTTGCGGCAGTTTTGAACGAACCGATAACAGGCCGACAACTGAAAGTCTATACCACAAAACCAGCTGTTCTTTTTTATTCTGCCGGTTTTCTTAATTCTGTAGCAGCCGGAAAATCGGGATCTAATTATTTTCCATACGCAGGACTTTGTCTTGAAACTCAGTTCTTTCCCGATTCACCCAACCAATCAAATTTCTCCAATTGTGTACTACGTAAAGGAGAAATTTATGATCACCGGACGGAATACAGATTTTCCAATTTGAACTGACTTTGGATTTATTCTTTTACTGAACTCTGTTTATGAAACTCTTTCGGAGTCATTCCGAATTGTTTCTGGAATAATTTAGTGAAATAGGACGATGAGTTAATGCCAACCAGGTAACAAATTTCGCCAATTCTATATTTACCATCCTGAATTAATTCAGCAGCCTTTTTAAGCCTTATAAGACGAATAAAATCTGTTGGAGTCAGGTCTGAAAGTGCTGTGATTTTACGATGTAAACTGGAACGACTCATAAACACAAGTTCCGAAAGTTTTTCCACATTCAGATTCGAGTCGGTAATGTTTTCATTGATTATTTCTACAATTTTTTCGATGAATTGTTCATCAGCTTTATTCATCCCAATATGTTGAATAGGGAGAAATGGTTTTTGCATAAATGCTTCCCTTTCTCTCATTCTATTGTTTATTAGTGTGTTGAGTTGGGTTAGTAAATGTCCGAATGAAAATGGTTTTTCAATATAGGCATCCGCTCCAAGAGTGAGCCCTTTTATCTTGCTTTCCAGATCATTTTTTGCGGTAAGTAATACAATGGGAATATGGCTATATTCTACATTGTTTTTTACTTTTGAGCAAAATTCGTATCCATCCATTTCAGGCATCTTTACATCACTTATAATGATATCCACATTTTTATTTTCAAGTATTTTTAATCCTTCCAGGCCGTTTGTCGCTTTTTCTACAATAAAATTTATTTTTAATTTGTCTGCTATAAAAGACAACATTTCTATGTTGTCTTCAAGAATTAACAAAGTTGGTAAACTTCCTTTTTCTGCATGCAATTCAGGATTTTCAATAATACTATTTTCGACATTTGAATTGCTGTCATCTACCCATACTTGTTTTTCCTGTGTAAGTGGTAATTCAAGTATAAAACAATTCATGTCTGAAACCGATGTGTCGAGATATAAGAATCCGTTGTGTAACTGAGCTATTGAGCGTGCCAAAGAAAGACCAATACCAGTACTGCCTGCACTATTTCTGTTTTTATCCAATTGGTAAAATGGATCAAAAACCTTTTCACTTTCTTCTTTTGGGATCAATTCTCCGTCATTGCTAATTTTAATCGAAAAGAATTGATTTTCGAGCGTTGAAAGTTCTATAATTATACGTTCATTTGAATACTTCATTGCGTTGACAAATAGATTGTTAAGGATTTTTGTCAGTCCGTCTTTATCAACAGAAGCTTCTATTATTTCTTTTGGGATTTTTAATTCTATTTTTTTCTTTCGTTGTTCTGTGAGTAATTCAAACCTGGTATTCATCTCTTCCAGCATCTGATTAATATTGCAAGGTTTTAATTTGATCGTGAACTTATTATTATCAATTTTTCTGAAATCGAGCAATTGATTTATTAGTGAAAGTAAATGATTGGTATTTTCCTCCATAATATGAAGGTTTTTCTTGATATCCTGGTCTTCAATGTTCATTTCTTTAAGTGATTCCAGGGGACCGTTAATCAATGTAAGTGGGGTTCGTATTTCATGAGCTATATCGGTAAAGAATTCCACTTTGGCACTGTAAAGCTCTTTTTCTTTCTCTGATTCAAATAGTTTTTGTTTTTCGAGGTTATTTCGTTCGTGCTTTTGATCGTTCCAGCGTAAGAAATAATAAAGTGATAATATGATCAAAACTAAATAAATAAATAATGCAGGTTTTGATTGCCACCATGGAGGAAGAATTACAACTTCAAGTTTAGTTTCGGTGTTATTCCAAATCCCATCATTATTTGCACCTTTCACTCTGAAAATATAATTTCCCGGAGGTAATTTAGAATAGGAAACGCTATGGTTTTCAGTTGTATATGTCCATTCTTTATCCAGATTGTCCATCTTGTAGGCATATCTGTTCGACCTTGGCGCAGTGAAGCTTAAAGCAACAAAATCAAAGCTTATATTGGATTGTGTATAATTCAATACAAGTTTTTTTGTATGAATGATACTCTTTTTTAGTGGTGAGTTATCTCCTCCAATAATCGGTTCTTTGTTATATATAGAAAGTTTTGTAATGTAAACCGGAGGTATATATTTATTTTCTTTAAATTGATAGGGGTCGAATGCTATAAGTCCATCATATCCACCAAAATATAGTTTTCCGGATTTGGTGGCAAGTGCCGATTTGTAATTAAACTGATTGCCAAGTAGCCCATCGTTATGGGTGAATACGCGAATTTCTTTACTTTCAGGGTTAAATCGAACCAGTCCTTTGTTCGTTCCAAACCAAAGATTTTTGTAGTTGTCTTCCAGAATTTTATAAGCCACATCATCCGGCAATCCATCTGCTATGGAGAATGACGTGAAATTATTTTTGTCCTTATTATATCTGCAAATACCACCTCTGTCAGTCGAAAACCAGATCGTGCCTTTTGTAGTTTCCGAAATGCTGCTTACTGAATTTGAACTTAAACTAGTATGATCATCAGATTTGAACATATAATGTTTAATCACTTTTGTATAAGGATCAAATTTGAAAACTCCATTTCCCATCGTTGCCACCCAAATATTACCTTCAGAATCTTCTAAAATATCATATACATAGATCCAACCTAATTCCTTTACACGTTCAAACTTCAAATGATCATTGTCACAAACAAATACTCCCCATCCATTTCCTAACCAGATTTTTCCAAACCTGTCTTCACACAATGCATACGGACTGGCTTCCGGCAATCCTAATTGCGGGCCAGTGAGATGCGATTTGTTATAACCCGGAAAATGAATTATATCTATTCCATTCTTGAAATATCCAATCAATGCTTTGTCCTTTTGCAAAAGAATGGATAAAATCTTCATATTATAAGTCGGATTTCCAAGGTTTTTAGAATGTTGAATAAAAGATTTTGTTGTCGGATTTAAGATATTTAATCCTCCATCCTCAGTTCCTACCCATATATTTCCATTCTCGCTTTCTTTTAATGCACTTATTCTTTTACTGCTAATTGTTCCTGCCTCTAAAGTTGGGGTATATTTCTCGAAATTCATTCCCTGATTTGGTAAATAAGATACTCCACCAAAATAACTGCTAACCCAGATTCCCCCTTCTTTATCTTCATAAATTTTCTCAACAACATTATCAGCTAATGAATTTGGATTTGCAATCTCTTCATGAATGTGGGAAACTGTTTTGTGCTTTTCGTCCACAACAAACAAACCAAACTGAGTACCCACCCACAATTTTTCATTGATAAACTGTACGTTGCGAATTATTTTATAATTTACCTCCGGTGCTTCAACATCTGTTAATGTGTTTTTTCGTTTGTGAAGCTTCATCAATTTTCCTTCGTGGATACCAATTACAAGCTCTTCACCATAATCGCACATAGTAAAGATGTTCTGGCCCTTTAGGCTACTCCCGTTTGCATTTCCAAGGTACTGGGTAAATGTTTTTCTGGATTTATTATAGTGATATACCCCACCACCGTTTGTTCCAATCCAAATAGACCCATTTTGTTCAATGCACATACACTCAGGATTTCCCTGATCAGGGACTAAAGTATTGCCCAGAGTAAAGTGCTCTAACCTATTCTCCTCCAGATGGTATAAGAATAAACCCTGATTTGGTATTACAATCCATATATTATTATCCGCATCAGACCTTATGTCTGAAACCCAATCATTTATTTGAATTCCATCTTTCGTTTTCATACCAAAAAAACTAAACTTCTCGGTGATGGGATCAAAAATGAAAATACCCTTGTCAGTTCCAACCCAAAGTTGCTTGTGGGCATCTTCGAATAATGCTGCAATATTGTTGTTTGATCTTTTTTGAACTACATCGTTTACATCGAAAACCTTGATTGAAATTCCATCATATCGGTTTAGTTTGTTACGGGATCCGAACCACATAAAACCCCAGCTATCCTGTACTATCGATTTTACATTGTTTTGTGATAATCCGTTTTCCCCGTTTATTCTTGTGAAATAATAATCCAGAGAGTTGGCTTTGGACTGAAAATATAGGAGAAAAAGGAACGATATTAACAGGATAACTTTGGTTTTCATTTCTTAGAACGGTATAAAAATTTCAGAAGATTCAAGGCAAAAATAAACAAAGCGTTCGAAATAGATGTAGCATTTAGTAGCAATATTGTCCTTTCGGTTCAATATGTCAAAGAAATGAGACGAGATTACTATTTATTAGTGCTAATGTGCTTAAATGTGCTGATCAATGTTGCTATTTTTGTTTAGGTACAAATGAAGTAATCTAATAAATAGAAAATGAAAAATATAGTATTGATTTTTTTTATATTGCTGACTTCTGTCTGCACTTTTGGTCAAAATTCTGAAGTAATTAGCATTGAGACGAAAGACATGTCGATGATTTTTTCTGCAAAACCCAATGATAAAGCAGTTTTTCAGTATTGGGGAAGCAAAATGAATGATAAATCAAATTTTTTGAGTCGTGGTTATAAAGGTCAACCTGATACTCAGCAAGATGCTGCACCTCAAGTTTTTCCGGCCTATGGCGGACGTCAGTATCTGAATCCTGCTTTGCGGGTAACTCAGGCCGATGGAGTTCTTACTACTGAACTTGTATATGTGAGTTCAGAAAAGAAACAACTTGATGCTAATCGTACCGAAACAACCATTCACCTGAAAGATAAGTTATATCCGCTGTTTGTAGATATTCATTTTAATGCTTTTATTGCAGAGAATATTATAAGCGAATATGTTACAATCTCACATTCAGAGAAAAAACCTATCGTGATTGCCAATATTGCATCTTCCTATATCCCTTTGCATGCCGACTCCTATTATTTGACTCATTTTTACGGAACATGGGCACACGAAATGCAGTTGAAGGAAGAAAAACTTACACCAGGAACAAAAATTATCGAATCAAAAAAAGGAGTGAGAGCTACTCAATCGGAAAATCCATCCTTTTTGCTATCATTAAACAGTCCGGCAAATGAGACTTCCGGTGAAGTTTATGGAGGTTCGTTGGCATGGTCTGGTAATTTCAACTTGTCGTTTGAATTTGACGAAAGTGGGGTGCTCAATATCATGAGCGGAATGAATCCATTTGCAGCTGATTATCAGTTAAAACCAGGCCAGATTTTCCAAACTCCCGAAATGATTCTGACTTATAGTTCCATCGGGAAAGGGCAGATAAGTCGCAACTTTCACGATTGGTCGCGTCGATATGCTCTGGCTCACGGTGATAAGTTAAACCCAATCTTGCTAAATAGTTGGGAGGGTGCCTATTTTTCATTTGATGAGAAAACGCTTACTGACATGATTGACAATGCAGCCAACTTTGGTATAGAAATGTTTGTGTTGGATGATGGTTGGTTTGGAAATGCATATCCGCGTAATGGCGACAACGCTGGATTGGGTGATTGGCAGGTGAATTTGAAAAAACTTCCGCGTGGAATTAATTATCTTGCTGATTATGCAGTAAGCAAAGGAATTCGCTTCGGAATTTGGATTGAACCCGAAATGGTAAATCCTGAAAGTGACTTGGCAAAAAAGCATCCTGAGTGGATTGTTAAAAGCGGAAAGCGCGACATTTTACCTATGCGTAACCAATGGTTGCTGGATTTGACTAATCCTATGGTGCAGGACTTTGTGACCAAGACTTTCGATGATGTGGTTGCTCAGTCACCTAATATCACTTACATTAAATGGGATGCAAATCGCCATGTAGATAATGTTGGCTCAGAATACCTCCCTGCCACAGAGCAAACTAAATTTTGGTACGAATATGTAAAAGGTTTGTACAGTGTTTATGAAAGAATTCGTGCCAAACATCCCGATATTGAAATTCAATTATGCTCTTCTGGAGGTGGTCGCTTAGATTTTGGGGCACTAAAATACCATGATGAATTCTGGGCGAGTGATAATACCAACGCATTGGATCGTATTTTCATTCAGTATGGGTCGAATACTTTTTTTCCTGCACAAGCAACAGCAGCACATGTTTCCACGAGCCCGAATCATCAAACAGGCATGATTACTCCACTGAAATTCCGATTCGATGTGGCTATGACTGGTCGTTTAGGAATAGAGCTTCAACCTACCGATTTGAAAGGTGATGATTATGTTTTCGCAAAAAAAGGTATTGAATGTTACAAGCAGATTCGCCCGATAGTTCAACTGGGAGATTTATATCGATTAGTTTCTCCATACGATGAAAATGATTGGGCTTCTTTGATGTATGTTTCGAAAGATAAAGCGCAAGCAGTTTTTTTTGCTTTTAGTCTTAAATATCATGCTCGTACAACCTATTTCGAAACAAAGATGAATGGATTGAATCCAGATAGAAATTATAAAATTACGGAGCTAAATACACGAAACGGTCAAACCTCTTTTTACGGAAACGGGAAGATTTTCACGGGCGAATATCTAATGAAAGTGGGCATTAGTCTTAACATTGGAAATCCATTCGATAGTTCGGTGTTGTTGGTTTCGGAAAGCATATAATCCATGTAAAAAAAGAATTTCTCTATTTATGGAGTCTTGAATTCTAATTTCCTTTATAAATCTAAAAATATGAAACACTTGAAATCACTTAAAGTTTACTTTTTATCAGTTGGATTCTTCATCCTTCTTTCTTCTTTTTCTGGATATAATACTTTTAATGCAGGTAAATGGAAAGTTATTGTAAACTCAGAAAATAAAACAGTTAGCATATATAAAAACAAAGTTGTTATTTTCGAAAATCTCATTTCTGCGTACCGACTTGGAGATAGGAATATTACCACAAAAGATTACTCGGTTTTTGATATTAAGAAAACGCTTCAGAAAAATAAAACCGGTAGAAATACAGATGTAATTTCTATTGTTTATAAATCGGCAAAATTGCCAACTTTAGTGCAGAAATTCTACCTGTCGGCAACTAGTGATTATTTTCAGACGGATTTTACATTGGAAAACGCTGAAGAAGTTGCATCCAATTATATGGCTCCGGTAGTGGATAGTTCCATAAGAACACTATCAGGAACAGGTGATGTTCGGGCTTTGTTTATTCCTTTCGACAACGATAAATGGGTACGTTATCAGTCTCATAAACTTGATTTTTCAAAACTTACCAGTTATGAAGTTACAGCTATTTTTAATAACGATACGCGGAATGGATTAGTTATCGGATCTGTTGAACACGATAATTGGAAAACTGGAATTGAAATGTCTGCCGGCAGTAACAATACCCTGAATTCTTTAGTTTGTTATGGTGGTGCTGCCGACAAGCTTACTCGCGATTCAAAAGAACACGGCGTCTTGAAAGGAAAAATCATTAAATCACCTAAAATTTTTATTGGATATTTCTCCGATTGGAGAACCGGCATGGAAACTTATGCAAACGCCAATGCTGAAGTTGCAGCTCCCAGAGCCTGGAATAAAGCTGTACCATTTGGCTGGAACAGTTGGGGCGTGTTACAGTTCAATCTCACTTATCAGAAAGCACTCGAAGTATCTGATTTTTTCAAAAACAATTTACAAAATAATCATTTTCAAAATGCTGATAATTTAGTCTATATTGGACTCGACTCAGGTTGGAACAGTTTTTCAGAGGAACAGTTGAAAGCTTTTGTCGATAAATGTAAAGCAAACGGACAAGTTGCGGGCGTTTACTTTACTCCATTTACCGATTGGGGTAAAAATGCTGAACGGACATTTAAAGAGGCGCCTGCGTACAAATACAAAGATATTTATTTGTATGCCAATGGAAAGCCTCAAGACCTAGATGGTGCTTATGCAATTGATCCAACTCATCCGGCTATCGAAGCTCAAATGAAGAAAACATCAGAGTTGTTTCACCGTTGCGGTTTCGAATATGTAAAAATGGACTTTATGACACACGGTGCATTAGAAGCCGATCATTGGTTCAATCCTCAAATTTCAACTGGAATTCAGGCTTATAATTATGGAATGAAACTATTAGATAAATATTTTGGAGATATGTTTATCAACTTATCAATTTCTCCAATTTTTCCTGCACAATATGCCCAGTCACGTCGTATTGCCTGTGATGCCTGGAACAAAATAAAAGACACAGAATACACATTGAATGCTGTTTCTTACGGTTGGTGGATTGATCGCGTTTATCAGTTTAATGATGCCGATCACGTTGTTCTTCAACAAGCTTCGGAAGGTGAAAACAGGGCTCGTGTAACCTCAGCAGTAATTACAGGATTATTTATCAATGGCGACGATTTCAGCGCAGGTGGTTCTGAAGAAGGAAAAGAAAAAGCAAAGAAGTTCCTGACAAATCCGGATGTAATTGCAGTTGCGCAAGGCGAATCGTTCCGACCACTTGAAGGTAACGGAGAAAAATCGGAAAACCAATTCGTACATACAGATAAACAAGGCAACGTTTATTATGCTTTTTTCAATTATGGTGAAACACCGTTGACAATTGAACTTCCATTGTCAAGAATTGGAATAAACATGAAAAAGGTGAAATCAGTAAAAGAATTGTGGAGTGGCGAGATGTTGAAACTAAAATCAGGCATAACCATTCAGCCCAAAGATGTGAAACTGATTAAGTTCGAAAAATAAAAAATCGTAAAAATAAAAAACATGAGTATTTCTAAAATAAATTTTATTTGCCTTATTATTTGTGTTATTTTAAATGTGTCGTTGATAAAGGCACAAAAAGTTGACTCAAATTCTCTCTTATGGTACCAACAGCCGGCAAACGAGTGGATGAAAGCTATACCAATGGGTAATGGACGGATTGGAGCAATGATTTATGGTGGAACAGATACAGAAAAGATTGCCTTAAATGAAGTGACAATGTGGTCTGGTCAGCACGATGATAATCAAGAAATACCTTGCGGAAAAGAAAAACTCGCAGAAATCAGACAACTTTTCTTTGATGGAAAATTAGTTGAGGGAAATAAAATGGCAACTGAGTTTCTCGCTGGAAGACCTAATTCATTTGGAACCAATCTTCCTGTCGGAAATTTAATTTTCAAATTCAATGATTCTACATTTCCTGTTTCAGAATATATTCGAGAATTAAACCTAAAAAACTCAATCACAACGGTTTCCTATAAACAAAAAAACATAAAGTTCAAGCGTGAGTATTTTTGTTCCAATCCGGACGATGCTTTGGTAGTCAGACTATCTGCAGATGCAAAATCTGCAATTAATATGAATATAAGTTTGGATCTCTTAAGAAAGGCTCAAATATCTACCTCTAACAATGAAATAGAATTTTCTGGCAAAGTGGCTTTTGATAAATTTGGGCCTGGTGGAGTTAACTTTTTAGGGAAAGTTAGAGTCGTAGTTAAAGGTGGGAGTATACAAAAGAATATGGACAATCTAAATGTAATCAATGCAGATGAAGTCCTGGTTTTCTTTGATGTAAAGACCGATTTTGTGAGTAAGAATTATAAAGAGAGGTGCGCAAATACAATAGCTCAAATTGCATCAAAAACTTATGAAAAAATAAAACAAGATCATATCAAAGATTATAAAAAACTATTTGATAGAGTGGATTTATCCTTTGAAGAAAATTCAAATAATAATTATCCTACGGATCTTCGTTGGAAAAATTTAAAAGGAGGTAAAGAAGATGTAGGACTTGATGTTTTATTTTTTAATTATGGCCGTTATTTATTAATCTCCGGGTCACGGGAAAATTCTCCGCTTCCATTGAATCTTCAGGGCATCTGGAACGATAATATAGCATGTAATATGCCTTGGACATGTGATTATCATTTAGATATGAATACACAGCAAAATTATTGGTCGTCTAATGTTACGAACCTTAAAGAATGTAATGTGCCATTATTTAATTACATTGAAAAATTATCTAACGAAGGCGAACAAACAGCAATGAAAGCATACGGAGCAAGAGGGTGGGTAGCACATACTGTTGCTAATGTTTGGGGTTTTACAGCTTCGGGGTCAGGTGTTAATTGGGGACTTTTCCCTATGGCTGGAGCCTGGATTGCATCTCACCTCTGGACTGAATACTCGTACACACAGGATTCTGTTTTTTTACGAAGTAAAGCCTACCCTATACTAAAAAAAGCCGCTCTTTTTCTAAAAGACTACATGGTTGTAAATCCAAACAATGGTTATCTAATGACAGGACCAAGTACTTCACCCGAAAATTCATTTGGGTACAAAGGCGCCGATTTGTCATTATCAATGATGCCAACATGTGATAGGGAGCTTGTTTATGAAACATATACTTCTTGTATTGAAGCTTCAAAAATATTAAATGTAGATAGAGAATTCAGAAAATTGTTGGAAGAAGATTTAAAAAAATTACCTCCGGTTAAAATCGGTAAAGATGGAACAATTCAGGAATGGTTTGAAGACTATGATCAACTTCATCCAAATCACAGACATACCTCTCATTTGTTGGCGCTCTATCCTTATAATCAAATATCTCTTGTTAACACGCCTGATTTAGCTATGGCAGCTGATCGTACTATCTACAATAGACAACATGCTGAAGGTTGGGAAGATGTTGAATGGAGTCGTGCAAATATGATTAATTTTTTTGCAAGGTTGAAGAAAGGCGATCAAGCGTATGAGAACTTATCCATGTTATTGAAAGGAGCTACTCGTGAGAATTTATTCACTATGTCGGCAAAAGGCATAGCAGGTGCACCGTGCGATATTTTTAGTTTTGATGCAAATGAAGCAGGTATTGCAGGAATTGCCGAAATGTTGTTGCAAAGTCATGAAGGGTATATTGAATTTCTTCCAGCACTACCCATGCAGTGGTACTCAGGACAATTTAAAGGGCTTTGTGTCAGGGGAGGAGCAGAAGTTGATCTTATATGGAAAAAAGGAAACGTGAAGTATGCAGCTATTAAAGCTACTTGCAATAATACGTTCAAAATAAAATTAGCCACAAAAGAAAAACCTCAATGTACTATTAATGGAAAGAAACATATTATTGAGGTAGATAATAAGGGTATAATTTCTTTAAAGCTGCAAAAGACTGAAATTGCAGTACTCAAGTATTAGACACCAAGGTAAAATGATTAATGACTGAATATATTATTTCATGAAAACACATAAAAGAATACTTATCTGCCTTATTAGTTTGGTTGTGGCATTGCCACTGTTGAAAGCAGAGCAACAACCACTTAAACTCTGGTACACACAGCCTGCCAGCGAATGGATGAAATCGGTTCCACTTGGTAACGGCAGGTTGGGTGCTATGGTTTTTGGTGGCATTCAAAAGGAAACCATTGCTTTGAATGAAATAACCATGTGGTCGGGAAAAAATGACCGGAATCAGGGACAAATTATTGGAAAACAAAAATTACAGGAAATCAGAGATTATTTCTTTAAAGGCGATTTGGTTAAAGGCAACGAATTGTCTCAGAATTTGTTGGCTGGAAATCCTCATTCATTCGGAACGCATCTTCCTATTGGAAACCTATATTTGAACTTTGAATATCCAGAGGGAAGAATTCAAAACTACGAACGCGAACTTAGTCTTCAAAATGCCATGAGTTCTGTTGCATACGAGAAAGGGAATGTTAAATATGAACGTGAAATCTTTTGTAGTAATCCGGATGGCGTATTGGTTGTGAAACTTTCTGCCAATCAGAAGTCAGCATTAAATTTCTCAGTGTCACTTGATTTATTGCGTCAAGCGGAACTATCATTAAAAAATAATGTTCTGGAGTTTTCAGGCGATATGTCAGTTCAGAATCCAAAAACAGGCGGTGTAGCGTTCCTTGGAAATATAACTGTAAAATCTGACGATGGAACGGTTTCGGTTGAAGGCAAACAATTGAAAATTAAAGGTGCGACAACAGCTTATTTGTATATCGATATCCGCACAAATTTCAAATCGCCCGATTATCAGTCAATCTGTCGCAATACGGTTCAACACGCCATAAATACAGGCTATGGAGAGCTGAAACAAAGACACATTGCCGATTATCAAAAATTATTTAACCGTGTAGATTTATTTTTGGGAAATAGTGATATGGATGACTTACCAACCGATTTACGCTTATTAATGGTAAAGGAGGGAAAAAGTGATGTTGGAATGGATGCTTTGTTTTTTCAATATGCCCGTTATCTGCTAATAGCTTCATCGAGGGAAGATTCACCACTTCCGGCGAATCTACAAGGAATATGGAATGATAACCTGGCTAATAACATGGGTTGGACATGCGATTATCACCTTGATATTAATACTCAGCAAAATTACTGGTTAGCAAACATTGGAAACTTGTCAGAATGCAATACTCCATTATTTAGCTACATCAAAGATTTGTCGGTTTACGGACAAAAAACGGCACGTGATTTATATGGAGCCAGAGGGTGGACAGCTCACACTATGAACAATATATGGGGTTTTACGGCACCGGGTTGGGGAGTTGGTTGGGGATTATTTCCTACTGGTGGTTCTTGGATTGCTTCGCATCTTTGGTCTCATTATACCTATACGCTCGATAAGGAATTTCTTAAGAGCAAAGCTTATCCAATTTTGAAAGAAAATGCACGCTTTCTGATGGACTATATGACTTTTGATCCAAAATCAGGGTATCTTGTGACAGGACCGTCCACTTCTCCCGAAAATTCATTTCGTTACAAAGGTAATAGTATGTCTCTGTCGATGATGCCAACAGCTGATCGTGTGTTGGTTGCAGAGATATTTAACTCGGTAATTCAAGCTTCAAAAATTTTGAATATTGATAAACAATTTAGCGACAGTATTCAAAGGGCACTGGGGAAAATTCCACCCTTGCAAGTCAGCAAAAAGAATGGAGGAGTTCAGGAATGGCTTGAAGATTATGACGAAGCTAATCCAAATCACAGACATACTTGTCACCTAATTGCATTGTATCCATTCAATGAGATTAGCATAGATAAAACGCCGGAACTTGCCAAGGCTGCAAAAAAAACTATGACCAACAGATTAACTGCAGAAGGTTGGGAAGATGTGGAATGGAGTCGTGCTAACCTGATTTGTTATAATGCACGTTTGAAAAATGCAGACGAGGCTTATGAAAGCGTTGTGTTACTTCAACGTAATTTTACAAGAGAAAATCTAATGACTATTTCTCCTAAAGGTATTGCCGGTGCACCTTATGATATTTTTATCTTTGATGGAAATGAAGCTGGTGCAGCCGGCATTGCTGAAATGCTGATTCAAAGTCAGGAAGGCTATATTGAATTCTTGCCCGCTTTGCCTGAACAATGGAAAACCGGTTGTTTCAAAGGGTTGTGTGTACTTGGAGGAGGACTTGTTGATTTGAAATGGGCCGATAAGCAAATTGAAGTGGCTACAATTAAAGCAACTTGCAATCAAAATTTCAAAATTAAACTTTCATCGGGTAATGGGATACCTCAATACTATAAAAATGGGAAGCAAATCATGTTCAAACAGTTTGCCAATGGCTTTGTTGGTTTCTCATTAAATAAAGGCGAGGTTCTTGAATTGAAGTACAAATAATAATGCAATAGGATTCAGCTAAGTTTTGAAACACGCAATATGAAAAAACCCTTCAAAACATTGATTTTGTAGGGCTTTTTTAGTTGTCATTTTTTGACTTAACCTTTTTGGGAGTTAGAGGAATTGCGTCGCTGGCGCGCCGCGATCCCGTTTTGAGGGTTGCTTAAATAAAATTAAAAGGAATAACGCCCTGCGGGCTAAACGCCTAAAAAGAAAAAATCCAGTTTACAAGCAAGCTTGTACTGGATTCTTTTCTTTTTAGGCTACGAGCTGCGCTCGTCATTCCTTTTAATTTTATTTGCGGAGAGATAGGGATTCGAACCCCAGGAACCTCACAGTTCAACGGTTTTCAAGACCGCCGCAATCGACCACTCTGCCATCTCTCCTTAGTAGGAGTCCTAGTCTGGACTCCTGAATATTATTCTGCTATCGGAGCAGCTTCTTCTGCTACAGCTATCGGAGCAGCTTCTTCAGCTACAGCTTCTTCTGCTACTGCTATTGGAACAACTCCTTCAGCTAAAGCTTTTTCTGATACTGCTACTGCTACTGGAGCCGGTGCTTCGGCTGCTGCTTTTGCAGCGGCTTTTTCTGCATTTGCTGCAGCTATTTCAGCTTGAAGATCAGATTGTTTTTTAGCAAATTCAGCTTCTTTAGCTTTGTTGTATGCTACTTCTGCATCAAAACGTTCTTTAGATGATGCTTTAGCTGCATCTTTCAAAGTTAATTTAGCAGAGTTGATAGAAGCTATTTTGGATTGTTTCCAAGTGTTGAATTTTACTTCAGCTTCTTCTACAGTGAAAGCTCCTTTTTTAGCACCGTCCAAAAGGTGCTTTTTCATCATAACACCTTCGGTTGAAAAAATGTTACGAACTGTATCGGTGGGTTGAGCACCGGTTAGAACCCAATACAAAGCGCGTTCGAAATTCAAATCTATTGTAGCAGGATTAGTGTTTGGATTGTACGAACCTAATCTTTCAATAAATTTACCATCTCGTGGTGCCCTGCTGTCTGCGACTACAACGTGGTAAAATGCATACCCTTTGCGTCCGTGTCTTTGCAATCTGATTTTAGTTGCCATTAGTTTGAATTGAATTTTATAATTGTTCTTGCGTTAAGCGGGTGCAAAGGTAGGAATATTTTTGAGAAGACAAAATCCTGAACTCCTTTTTTTAGCTATTTTTTTGAGCTGAGGAGCCAAGCAGAGGCATAATCAGGATTACTTACCCTAAATTGATTGAGATAGGCTTCAGCAACTTCCTTATCGGGAAAACTTCTAGAATAAACCCGGGCGCGTCCGTCTTTTACAATAATTCCTGCATATTTGAATACGCCACCATGACCTTGTTCTTTGATCCAATTTTCAGCCAACTCTTTTTCCGGAAAACTGCCAATTACGATGTAATACTCATGTGTGGGAGCAATAACATCAATTTTTTTAGCAGATTTACTATTTTCTTTTAAAGGTTTAGCCGGAGGAACTATGTCATCTTCTGTGTAATTGGTCGATTTAACAGGTTGGATTTCAGTAGAAAGTTTTGTTTCATTTGCCCGATCAATTTCTGGAATTGGATTGTTTTGTTTGGAAGAAACGTGCTCTTCCATTTCATTTGGATTTTCTTCTTTTTGTATATCATCTTTCGGAGAAGAGATGTAGTTGTGCATCAAAAAAGCTTCCTGATTGTTTATTCCAGACAGATTTCCTACAGGTTTCGCAAGCAGAAGCATAAATAGGCATGCTGCTGTTCCTGTTATTAAATTACGGAAACTGTTGCGGCGTAAGCGAATGTTAATAAAATCGTCGTTTTTACGTTTTGTTGTCTGGTGCTCTGTATAGGATCTCTTTTTAAGTCTTTTTTCAATATTTGGAAAAGAGAACGTGGAAAGGCCATAGGCATCGGGAAGAAAAGAATTCTTATTATCCGAGCGAAAAGCAAGTAAACCTTGGTCATTTTTCCACATGACGCCAATCTGGCCCAAGCTGATATACTTACCATCTTCCAATTTATCCTGAAGTTCTTGTACTCCCAGGTGGATTTGTACATTTGATTCCTCAAAACTACATTCAAAAGTTTCCTGATATGCCTGAGCTAAAAAACCATCGTTGAAAGTCAATCTGGTATTAAAGCATATTTCTTTTCCTTCCGGATAAAATAAATCTGATTGAGGATCAAACCTGGCAGCTATTTCATTCTGGACGAAACCACCCAAGCCCGGTACGACAACACAGTCGTGATCGGGCAAGAGTTTTTCAATATGTTGAATTAGTACTTTCAAATTTTTATTGCAAATTTAGTATGCTTTCCAGATTTTTATCAATCTCTTCCTGTGGCAGGTCGTAATTTTCTAAATCACCGGAAAGATAGCTGTCATAGGCTGTCATATCAATTAATCCGTGACCAGAAAGATTGAAAAGAATGGTCTTTTGGGTACCTTCTTCTTTGCACTTCAATGCTTCGTTGATGGTAGCGGCAATGGCATGTGCTGATTCGGGAGCTGGGATGATACCTTCTGCTTTAGCGAAAATCATAGCAGCTTTAAAGCTGTCCAACTGTTGAATGTCGGTTGCTTCCATGATGCCGTCTTTCATAAGTTGGCTGACAATGGTACCTGCTCCGTGGTAACGTAAACCTCCTGCGTGAATATGAGCAGGTGAAAAACTGTGACCAAGGGTATACATGGGTAAAAGTGGCGTATAGCCGGCTTCATCGCCAAAATCGTATAAGAATTTACCTCTGGTCAGTTTCGGACAAGAGGCAGGTTCTGCTGCAATATAACGGGTTTTAGTTCCTTTGTTCAGCGTATTTTCCATAAATGGGAATGCGAGTCCGCTAAAGTTGGAACCACCACCAAAACATCCGATGATAATGTCAGGATATTCTCCGGCCATCTCCATCTGTTTTTTTGCTTCCTGGCCGATAACGGTCTGATGTAGGGAAACATGATTTAGTACACTGCCTAAAACATATTTACAGTTGGGGGTAGTCGTAGCCAGTTCGATGGCTTCTGAAATGGCTGTACCAAGACTTCCCATATAATTGGGGTTCTCGGTTATAATTTTCTTTCCTGCTTTGGTCGACATGGAAGGAGATGCTATAACGGTAGCGCCATAGCTTTGCATAATGGATTTACGGTAAGGTTTCTGCTCGTAACTGATTTTCACCATGTATACGGCCAGTTCCAGTCCAAAGAATTTTGCAGCATAGGACATGGCGGCTCCCCATTGTCCTGCTCCGGTTTCGGTGGTGATATTGGTTACACCTTGTTTTTTGCAATAATATGCCTGCGCAATGGCTGAATTCAATTTGTGAGAACCAACAGGGCTTACACTTTCATTCTTGAAATAGATGTGAGCAGGGGTGTCCAGCGCTTTTTCCAATCCGTAAGCACGTACCAGAGGAGTACAGCGGTAGTTGCGGTATACGTCTCTTACTTCTTCGGGTATATCAATAAATCGATCGGTATTGTTTAATTCTTGATTAGCGCATTCTTCACAAAAAATCGGATACAAATCTTCAGGAGTTAAGGGCTTTCTGGTACCTGGATGTAAAGGTGGCAGAGGTTTATTTTTCATATCTGCCACAATGTTGTACCATTGAGTAGGGATATCTTTTTCGCCGAGAAGAAATTTCTTTGTTTCCATTAAATTAAATATTAATAGTTGTGTGTTTTCGATTCACAAAGTAACTAAAAATATTTGAAATTTTAAGTTACCGCACTTATTTTATCAAAATTTTATTGGTCTGGTTTTTGCCCGATTTATCAGTTAGTTTTACAAAATAGACTCCTGTCGGTAGTTTTGACAATCCCACTGAAAAATCAGAATCTATGTTGCTTTTCTTATAAAGTACTTTTCCGGAAAGATTGTAAATGGATACTTCAACTGACTCGTGGTATTGGGCATCAAAATAAAGTTTGAGTTCTTTTGAACTGTTTGAGAAATAGAGGTCGTACGTTTTGGCACTTTCGGTTTGGCTGATGGAAGATGCTAAAGCAGTGTATACTAACGTGGCATTTTGAAAATATTTACCAGGATTGGTTGTTACATTCGGAAAACTCAGGTTATCGCTGGTAGAACCTTTTGTAAAGGCGTATTTAATATATTTTGAAGTGCCTTTTTCGGAAAACTCTACATTGACATAATAGTTACCATCAGCGACCAAAGTGCCGTTGTAATCTTTGCAATCCCATAGAAACGGGATTCTGGATACACCTCCTATTTTATTTAATGGTGCATTGTGAGTGGTTAGGCTTGCTCCTGTGATACCATCCGTTGTTTTGCTTCCGGAATTGCTGGACCAGGATGTAAGAGACGAAGTGTAGTTTTTGGATTGTCTGTTAATGGTCTTAACGTATTTCCCATTGGTATCGGTAATCCAAAGGGCAAACACATGTTTTGGAGCTTCACCACCTCCGTAAGTAACTGTTGTAACTCTGAAAGTGACAGATTGAGCTTGTGTTTTCGAAATAAACAATGTAAATATTATCAGGATGCTTAAAGCAATCCGGTACATGGAGTGTAGCATGATGAATTTAAATTAATGAGTTTATAATGTACGAAAATAGGAGCATCAGTAAGAAAACGGATGCAACAAGTATGGTGGTTAATTTAGTCCCAATAAACTTTGTAAGCATCACAATGGAGGAGATGCAAAGTGCTGAAGAACTGAGGGAAAAAGCGATTGCTGCTCCCATACTTAAATCTGCATATTGAAGCAGTGGCTTTAAAAAGAGCACATCGGTTCCGTTGCAAACATAAATGGGTATTCCTACCAAGGTCATCAGAATCGTAGCCCAAGGTTCGGCTGTCAAATTTAGGACCTCAATGTATTGTTTGGGATTGAGCAGTGCCAGTCCAAAACCCATGAGACCTGCAAAAAGGATATACGGCCAGATTTTCTTAGTCATTTTCACTGTTTTGACAAAAGGATCTCTGGCTAAAACCGGGTCGCAATCTGTTACACAAGCTCCGAAATCGCCGGGAATGGATTGTTTCAACCGATCTGCAGCGAATTGAAGGATTTGACCGGTAATGATGGCGGTAAAAAAAGAAAAGATCACTCGCAGGATGGTAAATTTCAGACCGAGTACTGCATAAGATACAAATATAATGTAGGGATTGAGCAGTGGAGTGGCAATGACAAAAGTAATGATTACTTTCATCGAGGTTTTCTTTTTCATGGACTCTATCAATGGAATTGCACCACAGGAACAGATAGGAAGAATGGAGCCGTATAAAAAGGCGAGCAGCTGATTTTTTGGATAAAAACGCTTTATTTTCAGGAAATATTTTTCGGTTAGCACTCCGGCAAAAATGCCTAAAATAACAACGATGAATAGTTCCAGAATATTCTCATACAAGTAAAAAAACCAGCGTGGAACGGTCTTGTAGACAAGACATGCGTCATGGCTCAGAGAGTTGAAACCCATGACATTCATGTAAATAGTATGTGCAATGACAATGAAAAAGACAGAGAATACAATGATTTTTGCATTTCTCATTTCTCTTTCAATCTGAAGAGCTTTTATATTTTTTACCATTGAAACCTATTTAATATTTACCTAAAAAAGTTCAATCACTTATTCTACTGGAAATAATTCCTGATGGAATTGTGATTCTTTGTCGACTTTGCGCAAAATCGTCAGTTTAGATCTGTTTTTTTTACCTTTAACGACTCTTAACTGTACTTGTTTTTGGAAAGTGGCTTTAGCAATTTCTTTCCACTCTGATTGTTTTTCAATTTTAAGCCCTGATACAAATATTTTGGATTGTTTCATTCCACTCAGGCAGGTTTCAGGGGCACATTTTAGGGTTACCTGCAAGTTGATCAAATCACCCAAAGAATAACGGACCTTTTTTGGTTCTACATAATTGACTGTGATTTGCGACGTCAATGTCAACGTGTAAAAAGCTAAGGCTATAAACAGAAATCCTTTTTTTAAATTAATCATTTCTATTGTTCCTTTGTGCACTGGCTGAAGTTATGGCATCAACCGGACATACAATTTTACATTCTCCACAACCGACGCATTTATTGGGATCGATGATGATGGTGTCTCTGTCAAACTCGGATGTAACCATTGATATGGCATGGAATCCGCATACAGTTATACATTTTTGACAAAGGTTGCACCTTGTCTGATCAATTTTATAAATTGTTCCAGTTCTCTCACAGCCATTAACAACAAGCATCATAAATAGTGTTGCAACAAACAACCATCCGGATATTTTTTTCATAGAATCGGTTTTTTATCAGAAAGTGAGCCTCATTTCAAATTTTCCCCAGACATTTCTGTTCGTTTCATAAACGAAAGCACGGGAAGTCATTTTTGGATAAACCATATATCCGACCCAAGCATTTACAAGGAAATATTTGCCAAAATTTTTGCTGATTGCCATGTCGTATTCCTGCATTCTGCTGTTGTTCAGTAAAGGGTTGTAGGGGTCTGCAACATAACCTGAAACCTTGCCTGTTTGCATAGCCATCTGAAGTTTTAGGGATGCTTTCAGACTTGGAACGGATTGCTTGATGCCTGCCTGAACAATAGGCAATTCAAGCGCGTCCATTCTCAGGACTTCACCTGCAAAAACATTGCTGAATGAATTTAATGCAATGGCCGTTGAATCAATTTGATGCAGCCCTATATATTTTCCAAAGATGCGGGTCTGCTGGCCGTTGTTCCAGCTTATCTGTTTTTGTACTGTAAAGGAATACAACAGGGCCATGTTGGCATTGGCGGATTGCAGTATGATCTCTGGTTTAAAGGTAAGCCCTGCTATTTCAGCTTCTACAAAAAGTCCGGAAAAGAGGGCAGGAGTTTCAATTTGGGCTCCATACTCATTATAAAGGAGTCCTCCGACTGTGTTTAATTTCAGAAAAGAGGATTTCTTTCTGGAAAGTCCATTATCAGTGGAAAATTCATCGGTTGCGGCAAACTCGTCTGTTGATGCGTCTTTTTGTTTTGCTTTTGGATGATAACTCAACGTGAGCAAGGCAGGGTTTGTTAGCCCGAATTTATTTCCCAGAACCGCTCGTTGTCTTCCCGGTACAATGTTGTAGAGATAACCCAACGTACAAAAAGTTCCGTTACGGGCATACTGGTCCATTACAGAACCGGTAAGAGCATTTAAAGACCAGTTACCAAAGGTGGACCGGTAATTTACACCTGCTACCCGTTCGTTGATCAGGTAAAAATCTTCCCCTTGTGTAGATTCCAAACCAATAGTCAGACTTTGTTTTTCGTTTTTATAGCGAAAGAATGCTTCGCGAAGTCCATAACTGTATTTCGAGTTGTGATAATCCTTTGAATTAAAACGAGTCCAGCTTTTAATGCCTCCTTCTGCATATACCGTGAAATTATTCTGACTGTAATCCAGTCCCAGAAAGGCCATAGCGTTGCCCACACTATAATCACCGACTGAACCTGCTGTAGTAGTGAATTCCGTAGCCCACATCAGGTTTGATGAACCTATTGGCTTTAAACTACCTCCAACACGACTCGGACATTCCCATTGTGCCATTGCTCCTGTTGAAAAAAGCAGGATCCCGGTGAGGATTATCAGTTTTTTGTACCTTTTTGTTTTGTCCATTTTACGTTTAATGCTTTGATTTTGCACTCAGAAATACATTCTCCACACATGATGCAATCTTCTTCTCTTAGAGTCGTTGTTTTATCTTCGTGTATCATGGCGCGTTGCTTGCACTCTTTGTTGCAACTTTTACAATTGATGCATGCGGAATTTTTATCCAATTTTTTTGCTCCGGGGAGGTATGACGTTAAACCTAGAATGAGTCCAACCGGGCAGAAGGATCGGCAGAAAGGTCTGTAAATCAATACGGAGCTGAGCAATAATATCGCCAGCAATATATAGCCGGTCGTACTTGCCGAGATCAGATTGAAAGCAACCTTAAATGGGTCGTATTCGCAAAAGATGTTGGTTTTGGTGATGATCAGCTGCAATATCCAAAGGATGAATACTGTAATCAGGATAATCTTTAATACTCTTTGAGCTTTGCGGGAAGTCAGAATTTTAATTTTGGAAGACATAAACATAAATTCCTGCAAAGCACCCAGGTGACAAAGCCAACCGCACCATATTTTACCGAAAAGGTAGGCACCTGGTATGAGCAATAGAAACCAAACCAACGTTTCAAGCCTTATGGAGACTCCGAGTATGCCAAGCACCGTATTTTGAAAGCTTGAAATCATGCAGGGACAGGCTCCTCTATAGAATCCGAGATAGAGCAATCCGGCCAAAAGGAAAAATCCCCGGGTTTTTCTGAACCATGGATATTTGATCATCAGGCTGATTAATGCGATAATCAGGAAAATGATGATGGGTTCAAGCACTTGTTTGTAGTCAATCTTTCGTTCGGGGGTAGCCTGTGTTTTCGCAGCGGAAAACTCGTCTCCTGCTGAAGAAAACTCGTCTCCACCTGATGAAAATTCATCAGAAGTCGGTGCTACAAAATCATCGTTGGTTGTTTTTGAAGCCGTATCAACTAATGTACCGGATTTATTTTGAACGACCGGACAGTTCACAGGTGTCGTTTGATTATTTTGTATCTGAGGATACAAATAGGTTCCGATAACAGCTAATCCCAAAAGCGATCCGATTACAATTAGGTACTTCTTCTTATAGGTCACGAAAAGCCATACGGTACCCAAAGCAATCAGGATAAAGGTCAATAAAGTATTTCCAATTCCGATGGCATTGTGTTCACCTGCATAATAGGCACAACTTTGGTCACACCCTTGAATATTACTGTTCAGAACATGTCCGATGCTGTCAGCGGTAGCCTTGGAGACCGTTGCGTTCAGGCTGATAGTAACAAATAAAAGCAGTAATGATAGAATTATTAGCTTGGCTTTGCAGCTCATATAAATCAGTCAGGTTATTTATTTAGAGAATAAATACCGTAACCACCTTCTTTCTCGCATGTGCGTGTTGCCGAAAGTGCTATTTTTTTCTTAGAGTCATCCAAAACCTTGACTTTAATTTGTCTGGTCCATACACCCGGAGTTACTTCTTTCCATTTGGTTGCGCCCAATACTTGAATGCCTTCAGGTTTGAATTTTGTTTGATCGGGTGTAACGACGCATGTTCTATGAGTGAGGGTTAATTTGACATCGATTACAAATTCTTCACCGGCTTTGCATGTTTTTTTGTCTTCTTTGGTCGAAAATTCAAAATTGCATGCCATGGATGTTACAATTCCTACAAAAAGGAAAAGGGTTATTAAAAAGGATTTTTTCATAATTGTTACTTTAAGCTATTAAAATTGAAAACCTTGATACTTTTTTAGTGAAAAATAGATCGAAATGCAATTTTTAACACGTGCTATATAGTAAACGTATCAAATATACAATTATTTTCTAATACAACATTTTTCTATTGGAAATAGATTAACTATTTTTGTCATAATTTTATGTAAAATCATTCATCAATGTTCTGCAGCTATCATTTATTCTATTTGGAATAGGTGTTCAGACCGTTTTTAAGAAATTGAATGTATTGATCCAGATTTTCATTGTACGTATAGCTTGGGCCAATAGGTTTTCCTTGATTGTCCAGCAAAATATAGAAAGGTTGAGCGTTGGAACCAAATTTGTAACGTTGCAGATAGCTCCATTTGTCACCGACGGTTTTAATTTTACGTATTTTACCATATTCATTGACTTCGAAGCTTTTATTCAAAGGCTTTTTATCATCCACCATCAAGGTGATCAGAACGTAGTCTTCTTCCAATAACTTTTTAACGCGGCTGTCCTGCCAAACGGAATTTTCCATTTTACGACAATTGACGCATCCATATCCTGAAAAGTCGATCATCACAGGCTTGCCTTGCTCTTTGGCATAGTTCATACCTGCATCGTAGTCGGTAAAAGCTGCATGAACCTCGTTTTTGTATAAGTTGAAGTCTTGTGTGGATGCGGGTGGTGCAAAAGCACTGATGGATTTCAAAGGTGCTCCCCACAAGCCGGGTACCATATAAACTGCAAAAGCAAAGGAGGTAATGGCAATGAATAGTCTCCATACAGAAACCTGCTCCAGTTTGCTGTCGTGGGGCAGTCTGATTTTTCCAAGTATGTAGAAACCAAGCAGGGCAAATAGAACTATCCAAATGGATAGGAATGTTTCCCTGTCCAATATTCCCCAACCATAGGCCAAGTCAGCAACGGATAAAAATTTAAGGGCAAAAGCCAGTTCTAGAAAACCAAGCACCACTTTTACCGTGTTGAGCCAACCGCCCGATTTTGGTAGGTTTTGCAGCATATTGGGAAATATCGCGAAAAAGCTAAAGGGAATGGCCAGTGCCAATGCAAAACCGAACATGCCGATGGCAGGGCCGGTTATGGAGTTCATGCTTGCAGCCTGAACAAGAAGTGTTCCGATGATGGGACCTGTACAGGAAAAGGACACAAGTACCAACGTGAATGCCATAAAAAAGATACTTACAATACCGGATGTCGTATCGGCTTTTTTGTCCATTTTATTGGTCCAGGAGGAGGGAAGAACCAGCTCGAATGCTCCAAAGAAGGAAATTGCAAATAAAACCAATAAGGCAAAAAAGAGCAGGTTGAAAACGGCATTGGTCGAGAGACTATTGAGCGCACTGGCACCAAAAAGGATGGTGATACCAAGTCCGAGCAACAGATAAATGACAACGATGGATAATCCATAAAGAATCGCTTCCCGAATGGCTTTCTTTTTGTTTTTGGTGCGTTTGATAAAAAAACTGACGGTCATCGGGATGATGGGCCAGACACATGGTGTGAGTAAAGCTAACAATCCACCCAAAAATCCGGTAATTAATAGGATCCACCAGGAAGTTTGTGCTGACAATCCATCCTTTGAATCAGCACTCCCAAATGCATGAAGCTGATCAATGACCGGTTCCCAGATTGAACTGCTGTAGAGCGAATCGGTTGATTCAGATTTGACTTTTTGTAAAGTATCTACTGTATTAGTTTTCAGTTTATTCTCTTGCGAAGTGGGTATAACCGGCTCTGTTTTTGAAGTTTGGGTAGTTGTGGTTGCAATGCCTTTCAAGTCACTGCCTTTAAATTCAAAGTTTTCAGGTGTAGGAGGGAGGCAACTTTCATCGTTGCAGCCCATAAACTCTACATGTCCGCTTAGGATAAACTTATTAGGGTCTGTAATCTTTATTTTCTGAATGAACACGGCTTTTTTAACATACCAACGAAGCTCCATTCCAAAAATATCGTCCATCTTTTTGATAACTTGTGAGGTTGATGTCGTTTTGCCTGTCAGTGCGCAACCCACCATTTTTTCAAAGTGAAAGGAAGTCGATACTGGACCACCTTCCCCCAGATTCATATCATACAAATGCCATCCCGGATCTATGCTGGCCGTAAAAACGACTTCCTGATCGGCACTCTTAGAATCCTGCAGTTGAATATTCCACTTGATAGGCTCCAAAATCTGTGCCTGTGAAAGGTATGTGAAAACTATAAATAAACTAAAAATCAGAAGCTTTCTCATTGTCTTAAACTTTATGTAAAAAAGTAGCAATAGACAAATATCATTTTTTTTAAATAGAGAGATGAAGTTCAAGGCGCAGGGTGCAAAATCATACCGGAGCGTACTTTTCGTACGTGAGGATTGATTTTGCACCCTGCAACGCCGAAATTCGCTCTCTATTTAGAAAAAACTAGTATTGTTCGGTGTTGCTTGGGAATTCCAAGTCTTTCACATCCTTCACATAATGCCCCACCGACTCAATAATCGTCTCCTGTAAATTGGCATACCGCCTTAAGAATCTAGGAGAAAATGCCTGAGTGATTCCGAGCATGTCATGCATGACGAGGACCTGACCGTCAACACCGTTTCCGGCACCAATTCCTATAACGGGTATATCAAGTTCATCAGCGATTTTTTTACCCATCGAAGCAGGTATTTTTTCAAGTACTATAGCAAAACAGCCGATCTCCTGCAAAATCTTGGCATCTTCAAGCAGCTTTTGAGCTTCCGATTCATCTTTTGCACGAACAGTATAGGTGCCGTATTTATTGATGGATTGTGGCATAAGACCAAGGTGACCCATAACGGGCATACCTGCGTCAATGATTTTTTTGATGTCCTGACTTATTTCTTTTCCACCTTCAATTTTTAGTGCATCAGCACCAGTTTCTTTCATTATCCGGATGGCTGCATTGAGTGATTCAACCGTGTTGCCGGAGCAGGTACCAAAGGGCATGTCGATTACGACTAAAGCTCTGTTTACACCGCGTACTACGGACATTCCATGATAGATCATCTGATCAAGTGTAATGGGCAGAGTCGTAATGTTTCCGGCCATGACGTTGGAAGCAGAATCGCCAACAAGAATAACGTCCATTCCGGCTTGATCAATTAATTTAGCCATGGAGTAATCGTATGCAGTCAGCATGGCAATTTTTTCTCCCCGTTGTTTCATTTCAAATAAACGGTGGGTGGTCACTTTACGTGAATCTTCTTGATGTACAGACATTTGAGTTTTATTTCTCCCTCAGAAAGGGAATTATCTGACAAAAGTAAGTTATTTTTAATACAAACCTTGATAATTGCATCTTTTAAAACAGTTTTCAAGGCGCATATTATGTTTAAGGATTTGTTTAATGATAGCTAATAATCGTTACATTTGTACCCAAAATCTATTAATCCTGAAAGGGGGTACCATGAATACCTGAGCAGTGTGGAGCCAATAAGGGTTTTTCTAACAGTTTTGGGTTTTTATCATACCTTAATTAATTGATTATCTTATGATGAAAAAAAACAATGTTAAGGTCTGGTTTTTTTATATTGGTTTGTTATCGCTTATTGGAGCATTAACATACTTTTTATTATTAAAGGGTCAAGCCTTTGAAAATCAGATGGAAAAAGTACGGCATTTAGCCCCTCCACATGTTCCCGGGGATTTAAGCAGTAGTTTTAATATGTTTAGACATTCCTTTTTGCTTAATCTGGCAGAGCCTTCTGCTATGTTGCTGCTTCAAATAATATCCATTCTGATTGTTTCCCGACTTTTCGGTCACCTCTTTGCTAAAATGGGGCAACCCACTGTGATTGGTGAAATATTGGCTGGTATTGTTCTCGGACCATCGTTATTGGGAAATTTTTTCCCTGAAGCTTTCAACTTTCTATTTGCACAGGATTCACTTGGGAATTTGTATATTCTAAGTCAGGTCGGGTTGATCCTTTTTATGTTTACCATAGGTATGGAACTGAATCTGACTGCTCTGAAAGGAAAGATCAGTGAAACCTTTGTGATCAGTCAATCAAGTATCCTTGTTCCATTTTTCTTAGGAATGGTTTTGGCTTATTTTGTATATGGTGAATTTGCTGCCGGTAAAACTGATTTTGTATCCTTTTCATTGTTTATTGGTATTTCCATGAGTATAACCGCTTTCCCTGTTCTGGCTAGAATCATACAAGAAAAGGGACATACCAAGACACATCTTGGCAGTTTAGCTCTTGCAAGTGCGGCGATAGGAGATATTACAGCTTGGTGTATGCTAGCTGCAATCATTGCGATCGCTAAGACAGGTGGTATTTCCGGTTCGCTTTATACTATAGCGCTATCTGTTCTGTATGTTGTTGCCATGATTTGGGTTGTCAAGCCTTTTATGAAACGGATCGGAGAAATTTACCGTAACAGTGAAGTTGTCAATAAAAGTATTGTTGCTTTTATGTTCCTGATACTGATTTCTTCTGCACTTGTAACTCAGGTAATAGGTATTCATGCTCTATTCGGAGCTTTTCTTGCTGGTGTTATCATGCCTCCTATGCCTAATTTCAGGAAGTTGATCATTGATAAAGTGGAAGATGTCTCAGTAACTTTGTTATTACCTCTGTTTTTTGTTTTTACCGGACTCAGAACTGAAATAGGCTTACTAAATACGCCCTATTTGTGGGGTGTTTGTGGGATAATCATTTTGGTGGCAATTCTCGGTAAATTCGGAGGGAGCGCATTCTCAGCGCGATATTTTGGTGAATCCTGGCGGGATAGTCTCTCTATAGGTATTTTAATGAATACCAGAGGTCTGATGGAACTAATTGTATTGAATATTGGATACGAAATGGGCATTCTCCCACCTACCATTTTCGTAATGCTGGTTATTATGGCCTTGTTGACCACTTTTATGACGACACCTTTAATGGCTCTGATTGAGAAGCTATTCCCTATTAGGAATGTCAATGAGGAGCTTAAACAACAACAGGCACTGGGTATATTCAAGGCTTTAGTTGCTTGTGGAAATCCCGATAATGGTAAGCCTTTGCTAAGTGTTGCTAAAACAGTACTTGATGGATCAAAAAATAGCTTAGCAGTAACAGTTTTGCATATTACAGTTGGTACAGATACCAATCCGATTCATGGAGAAGAGTTTTCGACTGTCAGTTTTAATGCGATTCGGGAAGCTGCTGATTCATTGAGAATCCCCATTGAAACGAAATATAAGGTGACTGATAATATTGGTCATGAGATTGTTCATACGGTCAATGTTGATAACTATGATTTCCTGCTGGTTGGAGCAGGTGTTTCATTGCCCGGTAAATCGTTGTTCAAGAAAAATTTCTTTTATCCAGGTTCTTTGATTAAGGATAAGACACGTTACTTCATCGAAAACAGCAAATGCAGTGTCGGTATCTTTGTAAACAGGGATTTCTCGAAAATATCTAAAACATTAGTGCTTTTGGATTCCATAAATGATGAATTCCTGTTGCGATATGCGCGTCGTTTGCTCCGTAATAATCCGGATGTTACAATCCGCATACTTGATGTTCATCAACTGGCAAAATCCAATGATGAGATAGGTCAGACTATTATTTCACTAAAAGAGGAATTCCCGAATGCTGTGAAACTTAGCAAGAATACCCATATTTCTCCTACCTTCATTTCTGGTTTTAGTTTTATGTTAATCAGTTATCAGACTTGGAATAAACTGACTGTTTCTCAAAATAAGGAGTTGGAAAATATTCCTTCGACGTTGATTATCAATAAGAAGGCGAGCAGATTTCACACAAACTCCAACAGCGAATTCTAATTTATAAAAACCGTGGGGTGGTTGACGGTTTAAACACTTTCTACATTTTCCAGATAGGTCTTGCTGAGAAATCGTTTGCCGATTTTGCTGGTAGCCCAGGGTGTATAAATGGTAAGTGTGATGATGCATAATAATCCTTGTCCCCATAAGAATAAAAAGTCATCAAGTGCTTCTATATCGAAACCAAACCTTAATTTGGTTTCAGGAGATACTGCGACCGTTTTTTCTATAAAATATTTGTACAGTTTAATATAAGCCAATGGTGCGTAAATGCCAAGGGTTATAACGGATAAAAACAGTTCTAATAGTATCTTACCGCAAGAATTCCAGAATTTAGTTTCCCAGGTAATATGATACTCTTTATAGTTGAAGTCAAAGAACCATTTGTACATCAAATAATAAAATGGTATCACAATCAGATATATTAAGGTCTGTATTAGAATAGAAGTTGGTGCTTCTCCCGTCTTAGCCTTAAAAAAGATAGTAACGAGTATAGACAATGCAATAATGGGTATGATGAAAGAAAGCGTCATAATAATAAAAAGGTTTAAACCTTTACCAAGAAATTTAAAACCGGTTGAATTATAGGATGAATTTTCAGCATAAAAGTCTGTTAGGTTTTTTTGAAACCAGGGTGAATAGATACCCAAAGTGATAATAGATAAAAATGTACCGAGTACCATTTTACCTATATAAACGCCAAATGAACCATTGAACTTGATGTTTTGCTCTTTATATTTAATACTTTCAATGTACATTTTCAGGAAGAAATAGTATAAAACAATCCCAACAATGATCATCAACGCAATAGCTACAAAGGTTAAAATTTCCACTGGTTCATGTGGCTGATGTTGTTTCATCTTGACTATAAAATAGATATAAGGAGCAATAGCTCCAACAAGGAACATCAGCCAAAGAGGCAGAAACTTTTTTGGATCCAGCGTAAAGTCTAAATAGTTTTTCATTTGGTTTAGATAAGGTTTAAAGTAGGGTGTTATTTGTAATTCAAATTTATGGAGCCTCCGTAAGTTGTGAGGTTGACGGGTATGCCGCCTCCATTCATTTTGCCGTTTATTTTGTCTTTTTCTGCTTTACCGGTAAAGTTTGCAAGTTGGGTATCGATATGATCTGCCGATAGATTTAAATCCAATCCAAGGTTTTGAGGAACGGTACAATCGATGTTGCCACCCGAGGTTTCCAGTTCCAATTTTTCTACTGGTTTTGTAATCGTTGCTGAAATATTGCCACCACTGGTGTTTGCTTTAACTGAGCCGGTTATAGCTTTAATGTTGAGATTGCCTCCACTGGTATTGATGTCTTGATTGCCTGAGAGTCCTGAAATAGAAATGTTGCCTCCACTTGTATTCAGGCTGGAGGTTGTTCTAAAAGGGGTTTTAATGTTAAATCCAACGCTGACATTTCTAATAGAAATGTTGCTGATGTTTATCTCCAGCTTGGATTTGTCGTTGAATATCTCAACCTGAGCAATTTCTTTGAGCTCTTCCAACGTTATTTCAATAACTTTCCCGTATTTAGTCACGACGAAAGATACCTCAATAGTGTTGCCTTCATAGCCGGATGTACGAATGTTTCCTCCCGATGTAGTTATTTTGAGCGTGTCAGGTTGTAAGGTCTTATACGTTTGAACGAATGAAAACTCGTTTTCACTGACCTTGAATTTTCTGTCTTTTTCTCCTGAGACTCTTAGAACACAGGATGTTAGAAGAAGGGTACCAGCCATCAATAAAGCCATCGGTGTTTTCATAATATGGATCGTTTTTAAGTTTTTTACTTAGTATGAACGAACCGTAAAAGTATGAAAAAGATGGATAGTATCACATAAATATCAAGCCAAAGTTAAGGTCTGATTTCTTCCGTCTTTGTATCTCCTTCTTCCATTAAAAGTTCGTCAATTTGCTTGTCAAGAGCTTCATCAGAAACGATACCTTCTTGTGATGTAACATTTCCAAGGCTATCTGAAAATGTAGAGTCTGAGGCTGCTGGAGTATAAGGTGTCTGACAATTATAAGGTACTGTGATTTCCTCTTTTGGTTTTGGAAATTTACCACGATATTGGGTCAAACCTTTATCGGCAAGAACCTTTTCCATGAAATATCCAAAAATGGGTAAGGCTGTCTTGCTACCTTCACCCAGTCTGCCTGTTCGGAAGTGGATGCTTCGATGTTCACCTCCAACCCAGGCACCACCAACGAGTTTAGGGGTAACGCCAACGAACCAGGCATCGGAATGGTTTGAGGAAGTACCGGTTTTACCGCCAAACTCAGTATCGTAATGGAAAAGATCAAAGCTCCAGAGTGCCTGTGTCGTTGCCATTGGTTCTGTGAGCCCGGCACGCAACATTTGTGTCATTAGAAAAGCCGTCTGGTAAGGAATAGCCTGTTTTTGTTCTACTTTGTTTTCGTAAATCACTCTCCCGTTTTTGTCTTCAATTCGTGTTACTAAAATGGGTTCGTGTGTCATACCATCGTTGATGGTTGTGCAGTAGGCATTCACCAGTTCCAACAGGGAAACGTCTGAAGCACCGAGACTAACAGAAGGTATATTGTGCAAAGGTGTTTTGATACCCATGGCGTATGCTGTTTTGATGATGTCAGGGATTCCTACTTCTTTGGCAAGAGCCACAGCTACACTATTGATAGAGCGGGCAAATGCGGCCTTTAATGTTAGATTCTGACCTGTAAAAGTCCCATTTGCATTGTGAGGGGTCCAAAGTTTAGGTTCACCTTTCTCCATGACTTCCCAGTCCACATATTTATCCAAACGGTAATCACAAGGACTCATGCCTTTATTGAATGCCGTAGCATAAACAAAAAGTTTGAATGTAGAGCCCGGCTGACGTTTTGAGATAACCTTATCGTATTTCCAGAAATTGAAACTTACATCACCTACCCATGCCTTGATGTATCCTGTTTCAGGCTCCATGGCAACAAAGCCACAATGCATAAAATGTTCCATGTAACGAATGGAGTCCATGGTGCTCATGACAATTGTTTTCTGACCTTCTT